>ERZ808240.64-NODE-64-length-133708-cov-25.998616_pt1 | contig 133708 bp, 133 predicted proteins | sample MGYA00521084_ERZ808240 | MGnify/ENA primary metagenome ERZ808240 (study PRJEB31516, sample SAMN03275571) | gut metagenome | biome: mammalia-associated habitat; material: feces | host: Papio cynocephalus | place: Kenya | collected 2012-08-06 ...
GCCGGAAGGTCATGCTCGCGTAATTGTAGTGCTACTTTTGGCATTATCTAAGGCTTAATGTATTCGTCCAGCTTTCCGGCTTCAAGATCCTCCATGATTTTCTTTGCTGTTTCTTCAAGAAGAGGAATTTCCTTTTTTATGGTATTGAAAACAGCTTCGTCATCTATGTCGGCGTATTCATGGACAATTACATTGCGCATTCCGAAAACTGCTTTCCACGGTACTTGTCTATATGAAGAAAAGAAATCCATAGAAGTTTTGTTGCGTATTTTGATGAAGTTTTCAGTGATGTATTGCAGGCTCATTCCGCAGGCCCGGAATATTGTCATGCCTGAAATACTCAATCCGAAATCATTTGGTTTGCATATATCAGCAGATATTTTTTGCACCAGATCCATCTCGTCAATGGCTGTCTTCAAGTAGGTCTTTATCCGTTCTTTATCGCTATACATAAATCAGATCTTTTTCTATGTTGTCCATGAAATCCCTGGAGGTTCTCGTATTTTCAGATATCAGATCCACTTTTCTTTTAAAGAGGGATTCCAGTAACAGTTTTACCTCAGATAAAACTAGCAGTGAAGGATTTTTGAATGAAATCAATATGTCAATATCACTGTCCGCGTTCTCTTCCCCTCTTGCAAAACTCCCGAATAAGGCCATACGTGTTATTTCATACTTTTCGGCTTTGTTTTTTTTGAAAGAGCGGAGAATATCCAACACGCGCTCCCTCTCTGAAAAGTCTCCGGTATATTTGTCTATGACCTTCAATTCGATTTCGTATCCCAAGGCATCCAGCAGACGCGAAACGGTCTCTTCGCTTCCTAATGTCCCATTTTCCATTTTTGATATTTGGGATTTCGACATACCGGAGAGTATGCCCAGTTGCTCCTGTGTCAGATTTCTTGACTTGCGCAATGACTTGATCATATTTGGCGTAACAGTGTTCATTTCGTGACAAATATAGAACAAGTTTCATATATATGCAACTTGTTCGGGCATGCGGATGTATTGTTCTTGATTTTAGGAGAGCGTCGTCTCTTGGCAAGAGACGACAAAGCAACGGCAAATATAGTGATTTTCACCGAATTGGGTGCGTACCGCGATTGAAAATTAAGGTTCATTTCCGTTCACGGGGCGTTCTTTCGCCCGTATCGTATTTTCTCTCAATGCTTTGCGAGAGCGACGTCTCTTGCCAAGAGACGTCGCGCGCCCCGGGGTGGGGAAATGCCCGGGCCTGTTTTGGAAGTGATTGAACCTCAATGAAATAGACGGGTTCGATGTCCCCAAGGAATACCCTGACTACAAGGAAAGCGGCAGATGGAGAAGCTTGATTACGACGCTCCGGCTTGGTATGTGATGCGAGTGGCCTACCAGCACGAGATCCAGACGCGCGAGCAGATCGAGGCGGCCGGTCTGGAGTCGTACCTGCCGACGGAGCGTGTTCGGAAGCGCAATGCTGCGGGCTACGCTGTGGGCTGGGAGACCAGGGCTCTGGTGCACAACTACATCTTCATCCGCGACAGCCTCAACAACATCCGTCGTGTGAAGCGCGACATCCCCCATCTGAGATATTTCCTTGCGGCCGGCGGCCCTGGCGGTCTGGACACATGCCAGACTGTGCCGGAGAAGCAGATGCAGGACTTCATGGCCTGCGTGCGCACGAGGGGCTCTAAGCTTCTTGAGGCGGGGATGGACATCAGCAAGGGCGACAAGGTCCGCGTGCTTGCCGGCCCGTTCAAGGGGATCGAGGGAATATATATGCGTATGCCTGACCGCCACGAGAACAGGGTGGTGGTGCGGATCGAGGGTGTGGCTGCCGTGGCGACGGCGGTCGTGCTGAAATGTGACGTGGAGAAGATATGAAAAGGGAAGAGTTGGAGAAGATGTTGCCGCTGTTGCGGCCGTGGCTTGGCCGTGCCGGTGCGGGCAGTCTTATGTTGACGTGTCAGCTTCGTGCCTGCCTCGCGCTTGAGGGGCTTGAGGAGAGCGGATGCGGCTTGGCACCATGGATTGAGGAGAGTTTGGAGTCTCTCGTCAGTGCTGCCCTTGAGAGAGCAGGAGAAATCTGCGATGCCGGAGAGGCTGCGCGCCTGCTTTATGCGGCGATGGATGCCTCGTTCAACTCGGAGCGGCTGGGGGAGCGTTATGTGGAGCAGTGCAGGGAGTTGAGCGAGAGGGTGATAGAGCGTTTTCTCGATGAGCGGCGGCGTTATGCTGGCGATGAGGATACGGAGCGTTCTGTTTTCCGCTTGATTGTGCTCAATCTATATGGTGTGGGCGGTCCTGACGGGGAAGTGCATGCTGATTGGAGGTCGTTTCTGGATTCGCTTCTGGAGAGGTGGTCGGCTGAGTCGATGGGTTCAGTTTTGTGGCCCGGTCTCAGTGGGGAACAGCGCTTGAGGCGGCACACGGCGATGCTGGAGGCGGCTTATATGTTGGGTGACAGCCGCTATTCCGGGCTTCTGGAGCGGAGCTATGGGGAACTTGTCTGCGGCGCGGAGCTGCCTTCATCGGGTGGCGGTTCGCTTTCTGGCTCGCTTTCCGTTTCGTTTTCATGCGCGGAGAGTGGCGGCGGAACGGACTTCGGCTACCTTTCAGCCCTGTATGATGCGGCCCTCGACGGGACGGACGGGCTGATGCCGGATCTGGCACTGATGGATGCCGTGGCAGGCTTTTGCGATGAATTTGTTCTAGGCAGCCTTGCTCCGGCCCAGGCTCGCGATGCCGCGCTTGCTGAGGTATCAGGCTCTGATATGGAGGGCACTGGCGTTCCGTCTTTCGCCCCGTCGGCAGGTCAGGCTCAAGCACTGGCGGTTTCAGTCCCCCACTGCTGCTGGCAGCTCTCTCGGCAGGCCGATGAGGAGTTCGACAGGAGTTTTTGATTTTGCGTTTTTTATTCATAAGTTTGTAATCGTATGAACATGATGAATAAGGCGCAAGACAAGGCATATTTCCTCTCCTTTTGCATTGAGCAATACAAAAATGCGAAAGGATTGAGCGGCAAGGAGGCTGCAGAGTACCTTGCAAAATATGGTGTGCTTGACTATCTGTGCGATAATTTTGAAGTACTTCATGCGCAGGGATGGCAGTGGCTTTTGGCTGATATTGAAGGGTATATCCGTTCGAGACAGGAGGGGAGGGAGAGATGAAATTGTATCACGGCAGTCTGGAAATTGTCAAGTTTCCGGAGATCAGAGAAGCCAATCGCTCTCTGGATTATGGAACAGGTTTTTATACAACAACGTCATTTGAGCAGGCAGAGGCTTGGGCAAAGAGGCGGATGAAGGAGAAGAGCATTGCGAAAGGGTATGTCAATGTATACGATTTCAGAGAAGAAACCGATAATGGTCTTAATGTTCTAAAGTCCTTGACATCTCTTTCATTTGCGGAATTTGTGGAGGTTACTATATGAATCTCGTGGTGACTCAAGATAATTTGTATCTGTTCCTGCCGTCAAAGGTCAGCAGGATGTCAGAAATGCTTTCGGAAGACAGCAATGTGAGCATCGTCAAGGCAGTGGAGATGATATATTCGTCAGACACCTACAGAAAACTTGAGAAAGAGGAATCCAAACTCTGGCACCTTGGCCCGGTGGGATTATACAGAGACTTTTTGGAAGAAAAATAGTCTGGCAGCTCTCCCGGCAGGCCGATGAGGAGTTTTACAGGAGTTTTTGAGTTGTCGCGCACTGGATGAGTTTGGCCGTTTGGCTGCTGGCCTTGTTTGGTATTGAACTGAGCAACGAGCAAAGCACTTGACAATAAAGTCGCCTCTATGTCCGGTGGGCAGAAGATGCAATAGAGACAGGAGGCCTTATTTGGAGTGTGTGACACCGCAGGGAGGCGCTCTCTTGCGAAAACACCTCCCCTTGGCCGGATGAACTTTGCCATAAGCAGTCATCCGGTAGGTCAAAAAATACAGAGTATCCACCCGAAACCGAATAAATACTCTGTTTTGTTTGCTCAACGTTTGCGAGGCGCTTATCTCTCACTCTTGATAATTCTCTACATCGCGAAGTTAGTAATACTTTTCTGATTTCCCAATCAATTTCAATAGACCATCATGAACATTCTCGTGACAGGCGCCATCAGCGCAGCTGGACGTTTACTGCGTGCTCAAGTTGGAGCAGCCACTGCTGACAAATACATATTCTCGGATGTATATCCGGTCGATCCTGAAAATGGAGAGGAAATTGAGATATTGGATCCGACAAGTTACGAGGTTGTATGCGAGTATGTCAAGGAACATCATATTGATGTGATTGTCAACTGTTTCTCCTATGATGAGACATCTGAAGACAATGAAAACTTCCAGCTTGCCAACCTTTTCAACGCAAAGGTTCCCGAGAATCTGGCAAGGGCGATGAAAGACACAGGAGGCCTTCTCGTGCATGTGAACACCGGATACGATGCCAACACCAAGAGTTACAAATGCCAGTTCCCCCATACGAAAGTCTGTGGGGAATACCGCATTGCGGACACTGGCTGTCGGCATAAGATAATCCGCTGCTGGAACGCTTCTGAGGAGACCGTTAGAGAAATCATAAAGTCTGTCTCGGAACAGTAAAATGTAATGAACGGCCTTACACCGCAGGGAGGCGCTCCCTTACGAAAACACCTCCCCTTGGCTGTCCGGATGAGAAAGAAGCGGCCATCAGGCCGGCAGATGCAGAGGTTGGAGCGGCTTTGCACAAGCAGTCATCCGGTAGGTCAAAAAAACAGAGCACCCATCCTAAAAGGATAAATACTCTGTATTAACGTTTGTGAGGCGCTTATCTCTCACTCTTGATAATTTCTACACTGCGAAGTTAGTAACTTTTTTCCGATTTGCAAACGCAAATAGAAGTCCCAAACCCATAACCCATGAAAGGCATAGTACTGGCAGGTGGAAGCGGTACGCGACTGTACCCTATCACCAAGGGCATCAGCAAGCAGCTGATGCCGATATACGACAAACCTATGGTGTACTATCCCGTCAGCGTCCTGATGCTGGCAGGGATACGTGACATCCTGATCATCTCCACCCCTTATGACCTGCCGGGCTTCAGACGTCTGCTCGGCGATGGCTCGGATTATGGCGTCCACTTCGAATACGCAGAGCAGCCGTCCCCGGATGGTCTGGCGCAGGCGTTCACGATAGGGGAGAAGTTCATCGGGGACGACTCCGTCTGCCTGGTTCTGGGTGACAACATCTTCCACGGTTCTGGCTTCACCGGCATGCTGCGGCAGGCTGTTCGCACGGCGGAGCATGAGGGGAAGGCTACGGTGTTCGGCTACTGGGTGAGTGACCCTGAACGTTACGGGGTGGCCGAGTTCGACGAGACCGGCAACTGCCTCTCGATTGAGGAGAAGCCTTCAAAGCCGAAGAGCAACTACGCAGTGGTGGGCCTGTACTTCTACCCCAACAAGGTGGTGGAGGTGGCGAAACACATCCGGCCGTCGGCACGCGGAGAATACGAGATCACCACGGTGAACCAGGAATTTCTCGGCTGCGGCGAGCTCAAGGTGCAGACGCTCGGGCGAGGTTTCGCGTGGCTGGACACCGGCACGCATGACAGCCTGGCGGAGGCCTCGAACTACGTGGAGACCATCGAGAAGCGTCAGGGGTTGAAGATCGCCTGCCTGGAGGGGATCGCCTACCGCAGCGGTTGGATAGACGAGGCGCGCATGCGCGAACTGGCCAGGCCGATGCTGAAGAACCAGTACGGCCAATACCTGCTGCAGGTGATAGAAGAACTGAAAGATACGGGCAAACCAAATCTTGACTGATACCATGGAAGTGATAAAGACAAACATAGACGGCGTGTTCATCATCGAACCGAGGGTGTTCAGTGACGCGCGCGGATACTTCTTCGAGAGCTTCTCCCAGAGGGAATTCGAGCAGAAGGTGCGGAAAATCAACTTCGTGCAAGACAACGAGTCAAAGTCCAGCTACGGGGTGATGCGCGGCCTTCATTTTCAGGCTCCGCCGTTCTCGCAAAGCAAGCTGGTGCGCTGCGTTCGCGGCAGGGTGCTTGACGTGGCGGTGGACATCAGGCGCGGCAGCCCCACCTACGGGCAGCACGTGGCCGTCGAACTGAGCGAGGACAACCATCGCCAGTTCTTCATCCCCCGGGGGTTCGCCCACGGCTTCGCTGTCCTGAGCGAGGAGGCTGTGTTCCAGTACAAGTGTGATAACTTCTACCATCCCGAAGCCGACGGCGGCATCAGCATCCTGGACAGCAGTCTCGGTATCGACTGGTGCATCCCAACTGAGCATGCCATCCTGAGTGACAAGGACACGAAGCACCCTTTGCTGAAGGACTTCGAGAGTCCGTTTTCATACGACATGAATCTTTTATCCGGAATTATAGAAATATGAACATACTTGTGACAGGAGCCAACGGCCAGCTCGGCAACGAGATACGCCTGATGGCCAAAGGCTCGGAGGACAGCTATGTCTTCACTGATGTGACGGAGCAGGAGGGGGTCGAGACGACGAGGCTCGACATAACCGACCCCGATGCAGTCAGGAAGATCGTCAGAGAAAACCATATCGAGGCCATAGTCAACTGTGCGGCATATACCAATGTCGATGCCGCGGAGAGCAACGAGGCTTTGGCTGAGAAACTCAATGCGCAGGCCCCGAGGAACCTCGCTGTAGCGATGAAAGAGGTTGACGGCTGGCTGGTGCAGATCTCCACTGACTACGTCTTCGGCAAGGAGCCGTACAACACACCGTGCACGGAGGACCGCCACGGGACTCCGACGGGCGTGTACGGACTAACCAAACTCCATGGGGAGCAGATGGTGATGGTAACGGGATGCAAGTACATCATCATCCGCACCGCTTGGCTGTACAGCGAGTTCGGGAGGAACTTCTGCAGGACCATGCTCGGCCTGACCGCGACGAGGCCGTCCCTCAAGGTCGTGTTCGACCAGTGCGGCACCCCGACATACGCCGGAGACCTGGCGGCTGCGATCCTCACCATCCTGAAGAACCCGGTAAGGGGAATATACCACTACAGCAACGAGGGCGTGTGCTCATGGTACGACTTCACCAAGATGATAGCCGAGTACAGCGGCCACAACGGATGCGACATACAGCCGTGCCACTCGGACGAGTTCCCGAGCTCTGTAAAACGGCCGGCATACTCGGTGCTTGACAAGACGAAGATAAAGGAGACCTTCGGCCTCAAGATACCGTACTGGACCGATTCCCTCAAGAAATGCATAAAGAACCTTAAAAGCCATTCAGACCAATGAGACGCTCAATCATCATCACCGGCGGCGCGGGCTTCATCGGGAGCCACGTCGTCCGTCTGTTCGTGACGAAATATCCGGAATACCGGATCATCAATGTGGACAAACTTACCTATGCCGGCAACCTTGAAAACCTTCGCGACATCGAAAACTCTCCTAACTACCGCTTCGTCAAGGCGGACGTGTGCGACTTCGACGCGATGCATTCCCTTATGCAGGAGGAGAAGGTGGACGGGGTGATCCACCTCGCGGCGGAGAGCCACGTGGACAGGAGCATCAAGGACCCGTTCACATTCGCCAGGACCAACGTGCTCGGTACTCTGAGCCTTCTCCAGGCGGCGCGCCTGTATTGGGAGAGCCTTCCGGAGAAATATGAGGGGAAGCGCTTCTACCACATCTCGACGGACGAGGTGTACGGAGCATTGGAGATGAACCGCCCGGAGGGGTGTCCGGGGAGCGGGGAGTGTGGGGGAGGACCGTTCGGAGACAAGTTCTTCACTGAGGAGACGAAGTACAATCCCCACAGCCCGTACAGCGCGAGCAAGGCATCCAGCGACCACTTCGTGCGCGCGTTCCACGACACCTACGGGATGCCGACGATAGTGACGAACTGCTCCAACAACTACGGCCCGTACCAATTTCCGGAGAAACTCATACCTCTGTTCATCAACAACATACGCCACCGCAAGCCGCTCCCGGTATACGGGAAGGGCCAGAACGTGCGTGACTGGCTGTACGTGGTGGACCACGCGAGGGCGATAGACATCATTTTCCACAAGGGCAAGGTGGCCGACACGTACAATATCGGCGGGTTCAACGAGTGGAAGAACATCGACATCGTGAAGACTCTCATCAAGGTGACGGACAGGGTGCTGGGCCGCCCGGAGGGAGCGGACGACGACCTGATAACCTACGTGACTGACCGCGCGGGGCATGACCTGCGCTACGCGATAGACTCGAGCAAGCTCAAGCGGGAGCTTGGCTGGGAGCCGAGCCTGCAGTTCGAGGAGGGTATAGAGAAGACGGTGCGCTGGTATCTGGACAACCAGGAGTGGATGGACCGTGTGGCCAGCAGAGAGTACGAGAAGTACTACGAGCAGATGTACAAGGGAAGATAGCCTCTATGCAACTGATTCTACTTTCCGGCGGGTCAGGTAAACGCCTGTGGCCGCTGAGCAATGACGTGCGCAGCAAACAGTTCCTGCGTCTTCTGGAGTCCCCGGATGGAGAGCTTGAGTCCATGATCCAGAGGGTTGTGCGGCAGATAGGGGAGTCCGGACTTCCGGCTTCCATCACATTTGCCACCAATGCTGTCCAGCGCGACAGCATCATCAATCAGTTTGGAGAAGGGCATGATATCGTGATGGAGCCGGAGCGGAGGGACACTTTCCCTGCCATTGCCTTGGCGTCCGGCTATCTGTCTCTTGAAAAGGGCTGCGGTGATGATGAGGTCGTTGTTGTGATGCCCTGTGATGTCTATACTGACTCCGGGTATTTCAAGACTGTTTCCAGGATGGCTGAGGCGGTGCGCGCCGGGGCAGGGGATATTGTCCTGATGGGCATAAGGCCTGGTTGCCCGAGTGAGAAGTTCGGTTATATCGTTCCTGAAGGGACTGGCGAGGTCATGCGTGTAGCCAGATTCACGGAAAAGCCGGATCATGACAGGGCTGTTGAACTGCTGGAGCAGGGGGCAATGTGGAACGGAGGCGTGTTTGCTTTCCGCCTGGGGTATATCCGCCGGCTTGTTGAGAAATACGTGCCTGTCTCGAGTTTCGAGGAGCTGCGGGGCAGGTACGGGGAACTTCCGAAGATCAGTTTCGACTACGAAGTGGTGGAAAAGGCTGAGAACGTGGCCGTTGTGCCGTTCAGCGGCAAGTGGAAGGATCTTGGAACATGGAATGCTTTGACGGAAGAGTTAAGTGATGACCACCTCGGCAACGTGCTGATGGGTGACCACAACGAGAATACCAATGTTGTGAATGAACTCGGGCTGCCCCTTGTGTGTGACGGCTTGAAGGATGTGGTGGTGGCAGCAAGTCCTGACGGCATACTCGTGTGCTCAAGGGACAGGAGCGAGCATATCAAGGACTATGTCGGCAAACTCGCCTCCCGTCCCATGTATGAGGAGAGAAGCTGGGGGACATATCGGATTCTTAACACCCAGACTTATCCGGACGGCACGGAATCTTTGACTAAAACCCTGACTATCAAGGCCGGCATGGTTATAAGTTGCCTGCCGCATAACGACAAAAGTGTGGTCTGGACAATAGTGGATGGAGAGGGGGAATTTGTGCTTGACGGGGAGAGCAGAGCCGTGCGTAGGGGTGATGTGCTCAATATTCCGGAGGGGCATTGCTATGGACTACGTGCTACAGCGTCTGGTCTGACGCTGATAGAGGTTCAGATTGGCAGTCCGTTGGAGGATGAGGATATTGAGAGGATTGATTTAACTTGGTGACAGAGTTATTCACTAACATTGGCAATGGAACTTGAGTATTACCAAACGTTTGACGAGAAAAGACTGCATTTCTGTAGTCATAGTATAGTGAATACGAAAGACGATTTAAAGAGTGTAATTAACAAATTTGAACAATATGAAGAGAAAAATAAAATTAGGTATCTTTTTCGTGGAGTAAACAATGCTTCTTATAAGGTGTATTCTTCTGCTCAACGTTTGTGGTTATATCGGAATTTATTAAGTGTTGGGCTAACCTATGATCAGTTCCTCATAAATATATTAGGTGAAGCTAAGAGGGAAGATGGCATAATATATAATTATTTTAAGCGATTAGGCGTAACAGTGAATGATTGGCTCGTTTTTTCTTTTCTACAGCATTACGGGGCTGCAACTCCTTTTGTAGATTTTTCTAAACGTTATAGAGTGTCTTTGTTTTTCGCTTTTGATGGGGTTAATTATGATGGTAGTGTTGGTGAATTAAATGATTACGTATCAGTGTATTATTATAAAACTGTTGATGTTGCAAATGATGTTGCTCCTTCAGTAATAAGATTGGCTGAACAAAAAGCAAAAAACAAAAGGACATATAGCGGAGGTCTTTCAATTTGGAAGAAGTTGACTTTTAATGATATAATGAATGAAAATCCTCTCATAATAGTTCCAGCTTATTCCAATCGAACAAATATCAAGAATTCCTCTAGAAAAACCGTGGCCACATACACAATTGCAAATCTTAATGCTGTCGCACAAGAAGGTGAGTTTATCTGTAATAGTTGTGATAAGGAGCCACTGGAGGATGTTATGGCAAAAGGGACGAAGAAATATCTTCACTGTGTTGATATTCATAAGGGATTATATGAGTATATCGTGAAGAACATTCTTGAGGTTAGTTCAATTGAGGAAGGAAGATGTCGTTATTATCCAGACGCACGAGATATCTCTAAATCAATAGTTAATCGTGTTCTTGAAAATTTAGAGTAAAGGATGTTTTAAAATGAAGAAAAGCAATAAGTTATTATCGGGGGGGGTAAAGAAAGGTCTTCTAATCTTGAGCTATACAGGATTGTGTGTATGCTCATGATCGTGGCTCATCATTATGTCGTGCTTTCTGTTTTGATGGGTACGGACGGTCCGATGAGAGCGGAGCCGTTGGCGGCAAATTCACTTTATTTGTACCTTTTCGGGATGTGGGGCAAGACAGGAATCAACTGCTTTCTGATGATAACAGGCTATTTCATGTGCTATAGCTCCATAAGCATTCGTAAATTCTTGAAGTTGTATTTGTGGGTAGTTTTTTATAGAGCGGCATTGGTGTTATTCTTTGCCGTTATAGGATATCAGCCGTTGTCCATAAAAGATATTCAGGTGTTTTTCCCTTTCAGAACCATACATAGCGACAGTTTTACATCATCATTTCTAGTTTGGTGGTTATTCATTCCGTTTTTGAATGTGTTGGCGAATAATATGACAAAGCGACAACACCAACTACTGATTGCTCTGTCTGTTATTGTTTTTACGGGGTATTCGTTCGTTCCGAAGTTATTGAGTATCGAGGTCAATCCTATATGCTGGTTTTCCACTATCTACATGATAGCATCCTACATCCGCAAGTATCCTGAGACGATTTACAAATCAGATTCTGTGAAATTTTGGGGAATCACATCAATGGTACTTATCACCTTAAGTATGGTAAGTGTAATAGCAATACTCGTTCTTGGAAATTATATGGGGCGTCAGTTGCCTCAATATTGGATGGTATCTGATAGCCAGCAACCTTTGGCTCTTCTTGTTGCAGTATCCACGTTCATGTGGTTCAAGAATATGATGTTGCCACAAAACAGGTTGGTTAATACTTTGGGCGGTGCATCCTTTGGTGTCCTACTTATACACTCTGGATCGGCAACAATGATGCGGTGGCTATGGAAAGACACGGTGGACTGCGTTGGACATTACAGCCTTTCTTTTTTGCAACTTGTAGGGTACTCTTTCGGGGCGGTGCTGGCAATTTACCTTGTATGTTCAATTGTTGACTATTTGAGACTTAAGTATCTTGAGAGACCATTCTTCATATGGTATGATAGTAAACCACGCTTTGTGAAGCTACAATCATTCTTGAATTAAACATTTTCAGATATGGAAAAAAAGACAATCACCGTCACGAGTCCGTTGCTGCCGGACCTTGACGAGTTCAACGGTCTGCTCCGGCAAATATGGGATAGCAAGTGGATAACCAACAACGGGCAGTTCCACCAGCGGCTGGAGAAGGAGCTCGCCGAGTATCTCGGGGTTCCATATATCAGCCTTTTCACCAATGGCACGCTTCCACTCCTAACTGCGCTGCAGGCGCTGCGCATCACGGGTGAGGTCATCACAACTCCGTACAGTTTCGTGGCCACTACCCACAGCATCTGGTGGAACGGGTGCAAGCCTGTTTTCGTTGACATAGACCCTAAGACGGGAAATATCGATCCGGAGAAGATCGAGGCGGCGATCACCCCGAAGACGACGGCGATAATGCCGGTGCACGTCTACGGTAAGCCGTGCGATACCAAGAAGATACAGGAGATAGCGGACCGTTATGGGCTTAAGGTAATATATGACGCGGCCCACGCATTCGGGGTTAAGGTTGACGGGGAAAGCATCCTCAATGCAGGAGATCTGAGCACACTCAGCTTCCATGCGACCAAGGTATACAATACCATTGAGGGCGGTGCCATGGTGATGCACGACGAGGCTACCAAGAAACGCATTGATTATCTCAAGAACTTCGGCTTCGCCGGAGAGACTACGGTGGTCGGCCCTGGCATCAACAGCAAGATGGACGAGGTGCGCTCTGCATATGGACTGTTGAACCTCAAGCAGGTGGACGCGGCGATTGAGGCCCGTCACAGGGTTGCGGTACGCTACAGGGAGGTGCTGCGTGACGTTGAGGGAATAACATTCTTCGATGATATGCCCGGCGTGCGCCACAATTATTCATATTTTCCGATTTTCGTGGATGCAGAGGTGTACAGCATGACCAGGGATGAACTGTATGCCAAGATGAAGGCTGCCAATGTCCTCGGCAGAAGGTATTTCTATCCTCTCATCAGCGAATTCTCGACATATCGTGGGCTCGAGAGCGCTGCGCCGGAGAACCTGCCGAATGCGCACCGGATGGCCGACAGTGTCATCTGCCTGCCGATGCACCACGCGTTGAGCGGGGAGGATGTGGAGAGGGTGCTGGGGCTAATAGTGAAATAGTACCGGCGAGTCTTGAAATATAAACAATGAGCCATTCATCTGTTTGAATGGCGATTGCACATTCAAATAGATGAAGAAACTTATGCTCTTGGGTGGGCTTCGGTATCTTTTGCCGGTGATAGATGCCGCCCACAAACAAGGTTATCATGTGATAACCGCTGATTATCTGCCGGATAATATTGCTCATAAATACAGTGATGAATATTGCAATGTGAGCATTATTGACAAGGAGGCTGTTCTGAGGGAGGCAAGGCGTCTGGAAATAGACGGGATAATGTCTTTCGCCTGCGATCCGGGTGTCATTTCCGCCTCCTATGTTCAAAATGAAATGGGCCTTCCGTCCTTTGGTCCTTATGAGTCCGTTTGCATTCTGCAGAACAAGGACCGTTTCCGTACGTTTCTCAAAGAAAACGGGTTCAACGTCCCGTGGGCGTTCAGTTTCCCAAACAGGGAGGATGCATGGAACGCAAGAGAAAACTTCAGGTATCCCCTGATTGTAAAGCCGACGGATTCTGCCGGCAGCAAGGGGTGCACCAGAGTGGACGGGGAAAAAGATCTTCAGGTGGCCATTGATTATGCGTTCAGGTACTCGATTTCCAAGCATATAATAATTGAGGAGTTTCTTGAGAAACGCGGCTGTTCCTCCGACACGGACAGTTATTCTGAAGACGGGAGACTCAAGTTCGTCAGTTTCAACGCTCAGCGATTCGACGGGAATGCGACAAATCCATATACTCCTGCTGCATATTCTTGGCCATCCACTTTCTCCCAAGCTGAGGAGAAGTATCTGGCAGGAGAGATACAGCGTCTGATTTCATTGCTAAGGATGAAGACGTGTGTCTTTAATATAGAGACACGGGTCGGAACTAACGGCAAACCTTATATCATGGAATTGACACCTCGCGGAGGTGGAAACCGTCTTTGTGAGATGCTCCGTTATGCGACAGGTGTCGATATGATTACAGCGATTACGCGATATGCGGTCGGCGATGAACCGGGAGATATCGGGCAGCGTCCGTACGAAGGCCATTGGGCTGAGATAATCCTGCACTCGGAGTCTGAGGGGGTATTTGAAGGCTTACAAATCAATCCGGCGCTTCCTGCCGAAATAGTTGAGAAAGATCTCTGGGTGAACGTTGGCGATAAAGTCCATGGTTTCGAGGCGGCGAATGATGCTATCGGGACTTTGGTGCTCCGATTTAATAATTCAGACGACCTTGAAAGGTCAATAGAATGTCAGGACTCTTGGCTCAATGTCGTAGTGAAGTGATGAAAGCAATTGGAGGATATTTTGAACTGGCGGATAGGGAACGGGCCAATAACTTTCCTCATAAGGACGGGATTCTTCTTAATGCAGGGCGTAACGCCTTGGAGTATATTCTTCGTTCCATAGATGGTTTGAGTCGCGTCTACCTTCCATATTATACTTGTGAGGCGGTGTTGGAACCGATACGAAAACTTAAAATTCCTTATAATTTTTACCACATATCCAGTTGTCTTGAGGTCGCGGACAGCATAGACCTTGAGGATGGTGAATATATTATTGTCAATAATTATTATGGCATTAAAGATTCTTATATCCGTTCTCTTTGTTCAAAATATAAGGATCGTATCATTGTCGATTGTGCTCAAGCTTTTTTCTTTCCGATAATTTCTGGGATTAAGGCTTTCTACAGCCCCCGCAAGTATGTTGGTGTAGCTGATGGTGGGATAGCGTATACAGGCAAAAATAATAATGAAGATATTTCTTACTATGGTGAAGAACCTACGGAATCGCATTCTGCTCATCTTTTCATCCGCAAAGAACAAGGTGCTGAAGCCGGTTTCAGGAGCTATCAATATGATGAGGAGGCTCTAGACAACCAGCCTATTCGAAATATGTCTGCAATTACCAAAGATCTGTTATTGCATATTGATTATGAGAAAGTAAAGACAAAACGGATCGAGAATTGGAATATTCTTAGTTCATTTTTGTCCGACACGAACCAGCTTGAAGTTAACCCTACAATAGATTTTGAGTGCCCGATGGTTTATCCGTACATAATTGAAAATGGGTCAGAAATTCGTCAAAAGCTTATCAAGGAAAAGGTTTTTGTGGCAAGGTATTGGCCGAATGTAACACCATGCATTAATTTTGATTTCGAAGCCGATCTGGCAAAGAGGATAGTTGCAATTCCACTCGACCAACGATATGTTGAAGAGGATATGGAAAGAATTGTACATATTATTAATAATTAAATAGTTATGAAAAAAATTATTATTTTGGGGGCCACAGGTCATGTCGGGTCGTATATGACACTATATGCGAAGGAGTATTTCAAAGATAAAGGCTTTGAGATTATCGCATCAGGCCGCAGGAAAGTCGCAAATGTATTTCCTAAAATGGGGGTGGAATACATTCCATGTGACATAACAAAACCGGAGGATTTCGAGAATCTGCCGCAGGAGGATGTATATGCCGTGATACAGCTTGCCGCAGAGATACCGGCCTACATGGACGGATATGAGCCTAAAAAGTATATTGATTCTATCATTTATGGTACGTATAATGTTCTTGAGTATTGTAGGAAGATAAAAGTTGATAGATTACTTTTTTCAACATCTTGTTTTGACGTGTGGGAGTACCCAAAAGACAAAGTCATTATGCCTAATGATCCCCTCAATTATAGTTATACTGGAGATCATGCAATGTATGTGATATGCAAGAATACAGCTCTTGAACTGATGGAGCATTACCATCAAGAGTACGGGTTAAAAACATTCGTGTTCCGTTTCCCTACAATCTATTCATATAGTTCTAATCACTATTATTATCCTAAGGGAATTAAAACAATACGCCCAATATATCAGATGATAAACAAGGCGATGAAAGGAGAGGATTTGGAGTGTTGGGGAGATCCGAATTATTCCAAAGATATGATACATGTTAGAGATGTGAGCCAAATGTTCTTTAAGGCAATTCTTGCTGATCGTGATCATGGTTTCTATAATTGTGGAACAGGTATTCCAGTTCGTCTTGAAGACCAGCTTAAAGCAATTATCAAGGTATTTAGCCCAGCGAATAATCCATCAAAAATTGTTTATCGGCCGGAAAAACCTTCAGGTGGCGGTATCTTGATGAATGTCGACAATGCTAAAGAAGAACTTGGTTATGAACCCGAAGTAGATGTAGAAGCGCTTTTTGAGGATTATAAAAGTGAAATGAAAATTGATAGATTCCTTGAACTACGAGGAAAATAAATGATTGGCAAATAACAATATATTGAAACATAGAGTTCTAAAAGATTTTGTAAGTCTCTTAGGTTAGCAGTCAAATTTTGGACCCAGAGAAAGAGGAGTTACCTTAGCTGAAAAAGTTAAGGAAAGCTGTACAGCAGTGAGGAATTGGAGCGATTTTACGTGGATTACCAGAGCGAATGGGTGCCCCGGGGGATGACCCTGCGCGCGTACTGCGACAGGAACAACGTCCCGTACAAGGTGATGGAGAACTTCATGGAGGCCATCGGTAAGAAGATCGTGCCGGTGGAGGTTGTAGGCCGTCCCGGTCAGGAGACTCCGTCAACGTCAACCCGGCAGGCCTCGCCACAGCCGCCTGCGGCGTCGCGGCAGCAGGAACAGCCAAAGAGCATCGCTGGCCGGATATCGGTGTTCATCCGTTTCGGTGACGGGACGGAGGTGAGCCGGAAGGGTCTGGACTATGCGGGGCTGAAGGTGCTGGTCTCTAAACTGGAGGTGCTATGCTGAGCGTGACGGGTCTGAACAAGTTCTACTACATAAAGAACTTTACTGACATGCGCTGCAAGTACGGAAGGGTGCTGTCGGTGATCCGGCGTCAGCTGGGGCGTGAGCCGGAAGAGGGCGACGTGTTCGTGGTGATGTCGCGCAACCGCCGTCTGGTGCGTCTGTTCGCGTATGACAGGATATCGTGCATGCTGTTCGAGAAGCGGTTCATGTCGGACTACGAGTTCATGCGTGTGGAGTACGACGGTGAACAGACGGTGTACAGGATGGACTGGCGCGATCTGGTGACGCTTCTGGAGAGCCCGGTGCGCAAGCGCCTGCATCTGAAGTGAAATTTTTTCGATTTTTTGAGACTCCGCAGGGGACGTTTTCGGAAGGGCTTTTCCGTGCCTCTTCCGGCCCCGCAGCGGGCTCTTGCGCTGCCGTGAAAAAGTTCGGAGTGTCCCCTGACATAAAGGGGTGTCGATGTTGTAAGAGAGCCTGTAAATGATCGTTAAGACGATGATAATCAAAGTGTTGAATTTGCTTAAGTGCGAGAATATCATTAACTTTGGTACTGTAGAAGTAATCAGAGAAAATGGTGTTCAAGGATGCGATGTACAAGGGAACGCTGGCGGTTCTGACGCAGTCGGAACTGCTGGAGTTCGAGCGTATGCTTGCATCGGCGCCCGAGGTATATGACTATTGTGCTCATATGACGGACCAGCAACTGAATTATCTGATAGCGTTCCTGTCTCGCAGCCGTGAGAACACCATGATAGAGTCGCGGCAGGTGAAGGAGGCACTTGACGAGGCGCTCCGCGCGTCCGCGTCTAAGGACGAGACCTTGAAAGCGCAGGACGCGGAACTGGAGGAACTTAAGGCTGCACTGAAAGAGAAGGACGCGGCCCTTGCGAAGAAGGACCGTGTGATCCGCGACAAGAACAAGACTCTTGCGAAGAAGGACAATGCGCTTGCGGAAAAGGACAAGCATATCAGTGACTTGGAGGAGCAGTTGGAGGAGTCGAAAGTGAACCGCTACGGCCGCAGGCGAATGAAGTCGAAGGACGAGAAGGCGTCCGGAAAATCCGAGGACGTCAAGGACGACAAGAATAAGGACGATGACAGCGGCAATAATGGCAGCAATGCCAATCCCGGGCGGAGCGGACCGCCAGCAGTGCGAGGAGGAGTACGACGGAGTGACGCCACAGGAGCCGGTGACGGAGGACAGGTCGGGAGAGGGCAAGAACAGCTCGTCGGCCGATTGCACGTTCAATCCGAAGAACCGTCCGGAGTGTTATAAGACCATGGGTCTGCGTGAAGTGTCCGGGGTCAAGGGCCTGAAGGAACTGCTGAAGAACACTGAGCACAAGTTCGACCTCAGTCGCCTGCCTGCGGGCGCGATTGTCAAGGCCAGGCGCTACCGGACATTCTATACGATGAGGACGATACTGCTCAAGGAGACTATAGAGCAGCTGCGTGTGAAACTGCCAGGCGAGGAGCATGCGCGTTGGATGTACATCCCGATGCGGGGCGAGGAAGGACGCCGTCCCGTTGCAGGGACGAAAGCCTCTCCGGAGCTGCTGCAGGCACTGGCCTACGAAACTTACGTGAAGCGTGTTACGAGCGGAGTGCTGCATGGTCAACTCAAGGACCTCGGGATGCAGATAAGCAAGGGTACACTAAAGAACTGGCTCGAGAAGGGCAAGGGATACATGGACAGCCTGGTGAAGGAGCTGAAGGAGAGGGCTCTGGAGCGTGACAGCATCCTGAACTGCGACGAGACGTGGTGCAGGGTGCGGCGTTACAACAGGTACCTGAAGAAGTACATGTGGGTGCTGGTGAACAAGGCGGAGAAGATAGTGATCTTCTTCTACGACGAGGGGTCGCGCGGCCGCCACGTGCTGACAGACTTCCTGGGGGACGCGGAGGTGAAGGCGATAATGACGGACGGCTACAACGCGTACAACTTCATCGGCGGAGAGCTTGAGGCGGACCACTTGATCTGCATGGCGCATGTCCTGGTGAAGTTCGGCAAGGCGTACGAGATGGGCGGGGATGCCATTGCTGAGGAGTTCATCAGACTGATCCGCAGGCTGTACGCACTTGAGCGGAGTTATAAGGAGAAAGGCTACACGGCGGAGCAGATCTACGCCGCAAGGCAGAGTGAAGAGACGGGAGAGATAGAACGTCAGCTGCGGGAGCTGCTGTCGAAGGAGCTGTCCCGGGAGAATCCGAACCGCAGTTACTACATGAAGCAGGCTCTGAACTACTTCGACCACTTCAAGGACGACCTGTTCCGATACCGTAAGGACGGGAACTATCCGATAGACAACAACCTCGCGGAACGCCAGGTGCGCCCGTTCACCGCAATGCGTAAGGGAATCCAGCACTACGGGAGCGATGACGGTGCGGAAAGGGCGGCGGTATACCTGAGCGTGGTGAGCACGGTGAAGCTGGCTGGCGTGTCGGTGTGGAAGTTCCTGGGGTACTTCTTCGAGGACATGGTGACGGGCGGCAGCAAGCACCGGGCGCTGCTGAAGCTGTCAGCGGCGTAGAAAAACAAGAAAAATCACACAAAAAACAACAAAAAACGGTCAACGGCGGCCTCTCGGGTACGCCCGGCGCTATCTATGTGCTTGATTTACAGAGAAGTCCAAAAATTGACTGCTAACGTCTCTTAGGACGCGACTGATGTTCTTCGATCTGATAATGCTGAGGCGATAAGCCTTTACGAGGGGACAGGGAGTCTGGTGCAAAATTCGGCTCCCTTTCGGCGCTACCATTTGGTCGCAGAGCAAAATTCAAGAATAAGAAGCTGATATTATAAACCGTTGATTGTCAGTGGTGGGCGGTAGCCTGCGGCGAGATAAACGCTACTGATAAATCTATAATTGCTGATGGAACAGGGATCACTCAGGGGCAGGACTCTAAAGGGAACATTCTGGAGTGCTGCGGATGCGTTCCTCGGGCAGGGGGTGTCGTTTCTTGTCGGCATTGTCCTGGCGCGGCTTCTGTCTCCGGATGAGTACGGGCTGATCGGGATTTCCCTGATTTTCACGACTGTACTCAACGGGATAGTTGACAGCGGGTTCAGCAGTGCCTTGATAAGGAAAAAGGAGGTAAGCCAGACTGATTATAACACAATGTTTTTCACCAATCTGGTGATAAGTGTTGTGCTATATCTGGTTCTGTTTCTCTTCGCTCCGGCAATATCCCGTTTTTTCGGGAGAGCGGAACTTGTCCCTTTAATCAGGGCTATGGGCTGTGTGCTGTTTTTCAATGCCCTGTCTATAACACAGTACACGGTTCTCACCAAGAGACTTGATTTCAAGACTAAGACAAAGGCGTCTTTTGCCTCTGCCGTCGGCAGCGGTGCGGTTGGAATCGGTATGGCGTTTGCCGGCTGCGGTGTCTGGTCGCTCGTGGCCCAGCAGCTCTCGAAACAATTTCTGTACACTGTCTGCCTGTGGATTCTTAACCGTTGGAAACCGGGCTGGGATTTCAGTCGTGAGAGTTTCCGTTATATGTGGGGCTTCGGTTCTAAATTGATGTTGAGCGGGCTGCTGAACAATCTCTGGAACGAATTATATAAGGTTGTGGTGGGGAAATTCTATAGCCCGGCGACTCTTGGCCAGTACACGAGAAGTTCGGAATATGCCAGCATTTTCTCTTCCAATCTTACGTCAATAGTTCAACGGGTCTCTTATCCTGCATTGGCTGAGATTCAGGATGATGAAGTGAGGATGGTGGCGGCGTACCGGAAAGTCATCAAGGTGACGATGTTCGTCACTTGTATCTGTATGATTTTCCTTGGAGCAGTTGCGGAGCCTCTGATTTATTGTCTGATTGGTCCACAATGGCATGAAGCGGCAACATATCTTCCCTTGATCTGTCTTAGCATGGTTTTGTACCCGCTGCATGCTATTAATCTGAATATGTTGCAGATACAGGGGCGTAGCGACATTTTTCTTTATTTGGAGATAATCAAGAAGTTCATTGCGATCATACCGATTGCGGTCGGGATTTTCTTCAGCATTTACTGGATGCTTATCGCTTCTCTCGTTACGGGTATTGCTTCGTTCTTCTTGAATTCTTATTACACTGGTAAAAAATTGGGATATTCATCGTGGATGCAGTTGCGAGATGTGGCACCTGATTTTGGGGTGGCCTTTGCTGCAGCTGTGCCGGTGTATTTTTTTAAGTACCTGCCGTTGAGCAATTGGGTGATACTTCCGATGCAGATTGTGGTGGGTTTGCTTCTGTTGTTCGTTCTGAATGAGAAGCTGAAATTACCGGAGTATATGGAAATCAGGGGAATGTTGTTTGGAAAGATTCTAAAGTAGAATATGGAAAATTCGACAAAATATAAGGTTGCGGTCAAATGCTGCACATATAATCAGGCCCAATACATCACGGATGCCCTCAATGGCTTTGTTATGCAGGAGACGGATTTCCCGTTTGTATGCTGCATTATCGATGATGCTTCGACAGACGGGGAGCAGGAGGTCATCCGGAAATATGTGTCGGAGAATTTTGATCTGTCCGAACCGGATGTCGCTTATGAGAAAGAAACAAATGATGCATACATCACTTATGCAAGACATAAGTGCAACAAGAACTGCTTCTTTGCGGTTTTGTATCTGAAACGAAATCTGTATCACGATAACGAGAAGAAAGACAAGCTCGTTTCCGAGTGGATGGACGATGCGGAGTATATTGCCTTGTGTGAGGGGGATGATTATTGGATAGATGCGAGGAAGTTAAAAAAACAGGTTAGTCTTTTAGGCTCGGATAAAATAGCAAATATGTGTTATTCAGCATTTTATACGGTAAATCATTTAGGCAATAAAATAAGACGTCCGTTTTTTGAAAAATGTATAAAAAGATCACATTCAGGCTATATATTTCCGGACTTAATGAAACAAAACTTCATTCTTACGCTAACGGTTTTGCTAAGAAATGGTTACGATAAAAATGCGTATTTTAGTAGATATGATGGGCCGAGTTTAGATTATTATATTTTTTTGTTGGCCTCAACTAGCGGGCGGGCGGTTTGGCTTGATGATTATACTGGCTGTTATAGGGATAATCCGACTGGAGAGATTAGATCATCGGGGAGTTCGGTGAATGATAAAATCTGGAAAATTTACAAGTTCTTTGCTGTTGGATATCTCAGAGGAGAAGTTCCAAAATTGAATTCGTTTGCGATTCAATTTAAAGTGTCTGTCGGGATATATTTAAGAGCTTTAAAACGATTTCTTTTAGGACAAGACAAATCATTCATTTGGGATGCGTTACGTGCTAGTTTAAAAATATGAAACGAGGCTTTTATTTTATTCTTCTATATTCTTCACTGTTTGCCTTTATTTATCCTGAGAAATATACGTTCCTCCCTATTTCTTCGATTTGGATAGTTGAACTGTTAGCTATAGTTTTTTTTGTCGTATTTTTTGCTCATAGAAGATTATGGACCGAAATCCGTGATAATATCATAATAGGCTGCATAATTTTTTTAGTTGGCTTTGTTTCTTCAAGAGTATTAAATAAGGGGGGGGATTTTTTTCTTGCAAATAGGGGATTGTTTATAATTCTATATACGGTATTCGGTGTTTGGATTTCATATATTATAAATAAGTCTTACAAGACGGTATCCGTATATTCGCTATTAGAAATACTGATAGACATTACAATTATCCAAGCGTTAATCTCGATTGTTTTTTTTCTTGTCCCATCTGCATCGGAAATATATAGAGGATTTGTGACAATTGATGATTCAACGATGTCAAATATTGAGTTGTTTTCGGAGTATCGTTTAGTTGGTGTTGGGGATGTCAAATATGCTACAGGAGCGGTTCAGTACGGCCTAATGATGTGGGGGGTAATACTTTTAAGGCATGTAAAATATGGGCGATATGGGAACAATAATCTGATTTCTTTAGTGGTTACGACACTGTTTATAATGGTAGGGGTGATGTCGGCGAGAACTTATTTTGTTATGATGGCTGCTACGTTTCCATATGTACTAACCTTAAAGAGATTTCATTTTAAAAGTTCACTTAGGGAGATATGTAGCCTATTTATTCCTGCAGTAATTGCCGGTGGCGTTGTTTTTATTTATGTATTTGCTAGTAATGAACAGCTGGTTTTGTGGATGTTTGAGCTGTTCCTGAATATGATTGAGGGCGGACAACTTGAATCTGAGTCCACAAATCAACTTGCTGAAATGTATGTTTTTCCATCGAACTTAAAGACATGGCTTATTGGAGATGGTCGGGCTTTGGATAACGATGGTTTCTATATGAGTTCAGATGTTGGATACATTAGAAGTGTTTTTTACTGGGGAATGATAGGGACTGTGTTGTATCTTTACTTTATATATAAACTTTGTAAACAAGCATCAAAAAATGATTTTGGAAATCGTCCTTTTAGAGTATTTGTGAGTTTTATCTTTATATGGCTATTGATTTATTGGCTGAAAGACCTATACTCTATTGAAAAAGTTTTGTGCTTGTTTATTGCAACACAGGCTATGTCTAAGCGTGTAAACAATCGGAAGACAACACGAATTCAAAATGTATAGTACGAAAAACTTGGCAATAATAATACCCGCTTTTAAGATTCAATTTTTTGAAAGAACACTGCAATCTTTGGCTGGTCAGACGAACAAAGACTTTACAGTTTATGTAGGGGATGATTGCAGTGAAGCTGATTTTTTTAGCGTTGTGAATAAATATTCACCAGAGATAGGTATAGTATACAAAAAATTTGATTCTAATCTTGGCGGCATTGACTTAGTGGCTCAATGGGAACGGTGCATTGACCTTTCTGTTGGAGAACCTTGGATTTGGCTTTTTTCTGATGATGATATCATTGGATCTAGATGTGTTGAATTGTTTTACAATAGGGTAAAGAAAGGAGCTGCTCGTGATATTTTCCATTTTAATGTCAATATCATAGATGAGAATGATAGAGTGATTAGAAAAATTAAGCCTTATCCGTCTACAATATCTTCAGAAGAACTCTATGTCAATAAAGAGACCGCAAAAATTGAGTCTTTTGTCGTGGAATATATCTTTTCAAGGAGAATCTATGAAAAAGTCGGAGGATTTCAGAAATTTGATCTTGCTTGGGGAAGTGATCTTGCTACGTGGATAAAGATGGGGGCAGAAAGCGGAATAGAAACGATTTGTGGGGATTGTGTTTATTGGAGACAAAGCCATATAAATATAACACCGAATATATCTGGGCAGATAGTTTTTAGAAAATGTGAAGCCAGTCTAGATTATATGAAATGGGCGGAGCTATTTTTTAATACGGCAGCAACTAGAAGATATAACAAGAGGATTTTTGGCCGGTTATTATTTCACTATAGTGCCTATTTATCTAAAGGCCAAATTGAACAAATAATAGATGAGGCGCGAAAACGTTCACTCATAACTATTCGTGAAGCAGAGTTATTATCGGTATTTATCCCTCTGATAATATTCCTAAAAAAGATAAAAGATGTTTTATAGGTGCACATAGAGGCTGATGAAAAGAATACTATTTATCACCGCATTCAATCCAAGTAAGTCTGATGCTGGTTCAAATTATACTAGACAACTTCTGATGGAGTTAGGCAAGTTCAGTTATGTGGATTTGATTGTCTTCAAGTATGCAGAACAGAAACTGTATGAGCCACAAAATAATATTCGTATTGTGGAATCAATTGACATTTCAAAGGTGTCAAAAATCTGTGGCCTATTGTCATTGCCTACAATCTTCCCATTGTTTTCATCGCGGTTTTCCTGTGCGATTGCAAAGAGAGTAAACCATTACATTCACCACAATTCTTACGATACAATTTATTTTGATTTCAGTCAAACATTTGCGTATTCTCTTTTTGTGAGTCATCCACGGAAACTGTTTATGGCTCATGATGTAATAAAGCAAAGATACGACCGTAGAAATAAACTGCTTGCGTGGTGGGTTGCTAAAAGTGAATGTCGATTACTGAAAACCGCGAATAAGATTTTCACGTTTAGTGATAAAGATTGTTACTTGATTAGAGATTTATATTCTTTGGACAGTGAGAGTACGTCTTTTTTTATCCAGAAGGAGGCAGAAGAGGCTGTTCCTGATTCTATATCTGATTACTATATCTTCTATGGCAACTGGAATAGAGCGGACAATTATGAGGCATTAGGTTGGTTTTTAGATAATGTATACAGTGAACTGGATGACAAGTTCATGTGTCGTATCATTGGTATGAGATTGCCCGAGGAATATAAAGAGAGAATAGCTCATCTTAAAAATGTGGAATATATAGGTTTTGTGGATAATCCATATCCAATACTTGCAAATGCAAAAGCTTTGATTTCACCGCTTCATAGTGGCGCCGGCGTAAAGGTAAAAGTAATTGAGGCATTGGCCTGTGGAACACCTGTTATAGGAACGGATATTTCTTTTGAGGGGATAGATGAAAAGTATCAAAAATTTATGATACGGGCAAATGCTCCAGTGGAGTTTAGGACTGAGATTAAGCGAATACATTTTTCCGTAGAAGAAAGGAGGGCGTATAAACAGATGTTTATTGAAAGTTATATAAACAAGCCAATTTTGAAGTATTTGTCAGATATATAGGGGAAAACAAGATAGAAACGCTGCTTTTGGCATTTATGACGTTTGTAGTTATGTGTGATAAAACTTCGAAGAAGATGCTCTCAATCATTATCATAGAGTATCATTCATTAAATGACATAAAAAAATGTATAGAGTCTATTAAGGCGAATTGTCCAGATTTGGAGTATGAAGTGATTGTATCCTCTAACTCATGCTATTCAGAAAAAAAGCAGAAGGAGATAAAGCATGAGACATCTGGAGTTAAATGGCTTTTCAATGCTCGAAATGGAGGGTTTGCTTATGGTATGAATCGGGGGTTGGGTGTTGCCTCTGGTGATTATTTGGTAATAATGAATCCTGATGTTAAAATAACAACTTCATTATTGCCGATGTTAACTTTTCTTGAAACTCATAAAGGAGTTGGTGCAATCGCCCCTCAAATAATCGGGCATGATGGTGAAATTCAGGATAGTTGTAGGGAGTTTGTCACTCCTTTTCGTTTTGCAGCTCGCCAAATACGCAGATTAATAACAAAAGAGGAATCTGTCAGATCTGATAGAATAGATTATTCAAAGGTTCAAACGGTGGACTGTGTCATAGGGGCCTTCATAATGTTTTCGCGAGAGGTATACGATAAAATCGGTGGCTTGGATGAAGGTTATTTCATGTATGCAGAGGATATTGATTTGTGTACAAGGATTTGGCAGGCTGGATATCAGGTGGTTTATTACCCCGGAGTAAAAATTGAGTATGAAGGGTCTCGGAGTGCCAGAGTAAGCAAGAAATACGCCCAAATATTTATCAAAAGCCATCTGCGTTATTGGAAAAAATTTGGCTTTCTTTCTTGTTGCTACCCTAAAAATCCTAAGCGGGTTTTTAGTAATGTGTAAGGTAAACTACCATTTTACCGTAAGGTCGTGAACGCTTGAGGATATGCCTTTGCGAAAACCAAGAAACGCAAGGGAAATGGAAACTAGCAGGGAGTACAACGACAGGATAATGTCGGACTACAAGTCAAGAGGAGCGCGCCGGAGCCTCCGGAGATGTTGATATGAGTGAAAAGTTTGACATGGCGCAGATGAAGGCCAGGTTCCAGGCTGCGCATGAAGAGTTTTCCGACCTTGTCGGCAAGTTGAACTCCGGCGAGTTGGAGGAAGGCAAGCTGCCCCGCATATATGAACTGGAGCGTGAGATCGAGGGAATCATGGATCAGATCAGCATCGAGAACCAGCGACTCCGCGAAAAGATAGAGGAAAGATGCGCCAGAATCAGAAGGTCCGAGATGGAAATAGAGCATCTGAAGAAGAGGTCTGAAATTCTGGAAAAACGCTTGAAAAAGTGAGTTCACCTATTGCGTAATTCACTAAAAATTAGTAACTTCACAACATGGAAACAACGCAAGACATAATGAGAAAGGAGTATTCGATACTGGCGTCGGAGAACGTTCGCCTTACGAATATCAATTCTCATCAAGCCTCCAGGATCAAGTTTCTGGAAGGCGAGAACGCATGTCTTGTGTCCGAACTTAATGAGGCCGAGCGAAGATGTCTGGATCTTGAGATGTCTGACAAGGCATGGATGGAGAAATGCAAGTCTCTTGAATCGCGGATTGCGGAACTGGAATCCCAGCAGTCGAACCTCGAGTCGTTGGCGAAGGACGCCGGGACTGACTACGAGTCCGTGGTGAACCTTATCCGCCGCAGGACGTTCAACACCAACAGTGATGCGACGCGATATCTCAACGGGGAGGTCGGCGTGTCGGACGCGCGCCTGTCGGGCCTGAACCTGAACGACCTTGTGAAGGAGATAAGGCGCAGGTACGTGGACGGGGAACAGGCGGAGTCCCGCTCGGAAGGAGAGATAAAAGTGTCCTCCGGGCCGAAGCATGGCCGCGGGAGCGCCAAGGGCGTGAAGAAGCCGAGGCGCGTCTATACCGGGACGCTGCTGTCGAGTATGGGGATTGACGCTTCGGATCTGCCTGCCGGATCGAAGCTTATCCGCAGGCGCAAGAAGGACGGCACAGTCGGCTACGACGAATGGGTCGTGGTGGTGTATGACTATATTCCGGGCCAGGTGGGCCGCCGCGAATATGTGGTGGGGCGCTTCAATGTTCCCGGAGATGACCCGAAAAACAGCAAAGGGCCTCAGCTGATAACGGACGGGGCATATGTCAGTGCCGCATTCGCCCGATTTTATTTTGTGTCGAAGATAGAACTGGGAATGAGCGAGAACCGCATACTGAGCGCATTCAAGTCGATGCATGCGGAGATACCCCAGTCGACATTGAACTGTTGGATGCACAAGGTGATGAAGAGTCTCAGAGAATCCCTTCAGGGCCACATGCTTGAGGAGCTGAGGAAATCGACATACGTACAGAATGACGAGACTCGTATAGACGTGCGAAGCGTGTTGGACGGGAAAGAAGAATACCGCACGGAATACATCCACGGTTGCATATCGACGGAGCGGAGAGTGGCGGTGATGCTGTACGAGGAGGGAAGCCGCAGTGCTGAGGTTCAGCTGGAAAACATCTTCAAGGGGTCGTCAATAGAGGCGTTCACCTGCGACAGGGCGGCGATATACGGTACGATAGAGCGTTGCATGGTGGAGTATGGAGTGATGCGTGCGGCCTGCTGGTTCCACGGCCGTCATTACCTTGTGGACGCATACATATCGGACAAGCGTGTCGGGCCGCTGATAGAGATGGCGAACACGCTGTTCCTAATAGAGCGGGAATGTGCGGACAAGCCGGCGTGGCTGCGGCTGAAATACCGCAAGGAGCACAGCCTTCCGATAGTCGATGCGATAATGCGACGATTGAAGGCGATGCGAGGGGACAGCAGTTACGGGACTCTGGTCCAACGTGCGGTGAACTATATACTGGACGATGAGCAGTCATTCAGGATGTTCCTTACGGACGGGAGGATAATGATGCACAACAACGCGGCGGAGCGCATGTTCCGTCACATAGCCATGGGGCGTCGGAACTGGCTCCACAGCGGGAGTCATGATGGGGCGTGCAACATAGCGTTCATGTACTCGCTGCTGGAGAGCTGCAAGCTGAACGGGCTGGACTTCGGCGACTACATCGAGGATGTGATGACGCGCATCTCGGAAGGAGATGCGGACTATCAGGCGATGATAGCGTGCAACTATAGGCCGAGGACGAAGGCGGCGGTGTCGTAAATCGCCCCTGACAGAAAAATAATCAGGAAAAATATAAAAATCGAACTTCGTAACGTCTTGAAAATGAACAGGACGTTAGGATGGTAGTTTACATATGAGCGAAAAGTTTGACATGGCGAAAATAGACGCCCGCTTCAGGTCGGCTCTTGCATAGCTTGAAGAACTGGAACGCATGAAAGCTGCCACACAGGAAGGCGGGAAGTTCAGGCAGGAACTGGAGAAGTCCATGTCGGAATGCATATCCGAGTTGCGTTTCCTGACAGAGCAGCTGCGCAAGGCGAGGGCTGAAACAGAAGAGAGGATCAGGCGTCTGGAGGCGGAGCGTGATCTCCTCCGGGAGAACAACGAGATAGTGGAGAAATACTTGAAAAAGGGTTCGACCTTCTAGTCCTCAAATCATAGACTATGATATTACCTTTCTTGACAATGTGTTGCTGTGGGGCCGGATTGGATTTCTGATTGGTAAATCTTACCTTTGTACCAAATGCGGTTTTATTTATGCGTCTGAAGTTAAATAAAATAGAGCTGAAAGGCTACAAGTCGGTAAACGGGGACGGACAGCTGTTGCCCATAAATGAGGATGTTACAGTGCTGATAGGAGCCAACGGTGTCGGGAAAAGCAATGTGGTGTCGTTTTTCCAGATGCTTGGTTATGCTATGAGCGGCTCGCTTCAGAATTATGTCGGCGAGAACGGTTTTGCGGACTCTTTCCTCTATTATGGTTCTAAGACAACGGACTGCATAAAGGCCAAGTTGTTTTTCGCCAGTGAGGATAGCAAGAATGAGTATTTCTTTAGGCTTGCGTATGCTGCCGGTGATTCACTGGTATTCACAGAGGAGATGCTTTCTTTCAAGAAGAAAGGAAGCTTGAAGCCATTCAAACTTACATTGGACGCTGGTAAAAAGGAGTCCCAGCTGTATGAGGCTAAGGACAGTGAATACAAAGATGCTGTCCAAGTTCTCATCGACTTTCTGCAAAATTGCCGGTATTTCCAATTCCATGATACAACAAAGGAGGCAAAGATCCGGAAGAATGGATATATCGGTGATAATAAATATTTAAGGAGCAATGCGGGTAATCTTGCGGCTTTCTTGTATGGAATCAAAAATCAGAAAGGTGGAGAACCGTATTATAATCGCATTGTCCGGTATATCCGGCAGGTGATGCCGCAGTTCGGTGACTTCATCATGGAGCCGTCGGTCATGGATCCCAATTATATCTCTCTCGATTGGAGGGAGCAGAACAGTGATTATATTTTCAGTGTCAATCAGATTTCCGATGGAACTCTTCGCTTCATCGCGTTGACAACGCTGCTGCTCCAACCGGCGAAGTCCATGCCTTCGCTGATAGTGATAGATGAACCGGAATTGGGATTGCATCCTGCCGCCATCAGCATTCTTGCGGGGATGATAAAGAAGGCGTCAGAGACTTCGCAGGTGGTCTTGGCCACTCAGTCTCCGGAACTGCTTGACCAGTTCAGCGCAGATAAGGTTGTGGTAGTTGAAAGGGATGAAGCCAGACGCACTTCTGTCTTCCGTAAATTGAGTTGTAAAGAACTCAAAGAATGGGAGGCGGAGTACACGACGAGTGAGCTTTGGGAGAAGAACGTAATAGGAGGGAGGCCATGAAGCGATTGCATGTTACTGCAGAGGGACAGACGGAAGAGTCGTTCGTTAATCAGACTTTGAAGCATCATTTGGCGAAGTACGGTGTTTTTGCTGATGTCAGGTGTGTCCTTACAAGCCGTGGGCACCACAAGGAGTTCCGTGGCGGAATGACGAACTATGCCCGGGCGAAGGATGACATAGATGATGGCCGTTTTATTCCTTACATACAGTTGCATGAATTCGAGACTCTGCTGTTTGCGGATCCCCGGAAATTCGAGATAGAGTATTTTGACAGGCCGGAGGGTATAACGTAGTTGTGTGGAATTGCTGCCGAGTTTGGGAATCCGGAGCTGATCAACCAGGGAAGAAATACTGCTCCCTCCAAACGCATCATAAAAGTTTATAGTGATTATGAGGGTAATAAACCGGCTATTGGCTCAATGGTGGCGCATGAGATAGGCGTAGAAACCTTGAAACGTGCCTGCTCTCATTTCAGAGGGTGGATAGAAAAACTGGAAAAACTCGTATAGTTGTGTTATTCTTGTACATGATGAAAGTGCAACTTATCATAAAATAAAGAAAAAGTCATGTCTTTGCATATTATATGATAGGTTGATGCGCCGAAGCGTGATAGCTAACTGGACATTTTTCACTGAAACTACATAGATATTCAGGCGCTGGGACGTAGTGGGTTCCGGCGTTTTTTTCCTTTACTCCCTATGCAAAACCAGATGTTTTTTGCCGCCGCCCTCGGGGCGGTGGTGGCCTTTGTTGCTGTCAACTGGGCCTATTTCAAGGTGTTGCGCATTGCGCTTGACAAGAATCTCGTTGACAATCCCGATGCACGCAAACTTCAGAAGAGACCCGTGCCGGTGATGGGCGGCATCGCGGTGTATTTCGGGGTGCTTGCCGGAGTGCTTTGCGGTGCCGTTCTTCATGCTTTGACCGGGGTTGCGGTACCGACTCGGCTGCTGCCTGTGATGTGCGCGATGAGTGTGATGCTGTATGTGGGTGCGCTTGATGACATCCTTGGGCTGAGCCCGCGAAGCCGTATGGTCATAGAGGTGCTGACGGTGCTTGCTCTGGTGTTTGCCAGCGGAAAATGCATCGATTCTCTCCACGGGCTATGGGGAGTGGAGGCGTTCTCGTGGTGGATTGCTGTGCCGCTGACGGTGTTCGCCGGGGTCGGCATCATCAACGCCGTTAACATGATAGACGGGGTGAACGGGCTGTCGAGCGGATTGTGTATCACCTGCTGCGCTGTGTTCGGGGTGTCGTTCGTTATGGTGGGGGATGTCCCGAATGCTGCGTTGGCTTTCAGTACGGTGGGTGCGCTGATCCCGTTCTTCGTGCACAATGTGTTCGGGAACCACTCCCGTATGTTCATCGGTGATGCCGGGACGATGGTGATGGGTATCCTGTTGACCTGGTTCTCGATATGTACTCTGGATGCGCGGAGCAGTGCTGATTTTATGATAGGGGGCAGGGTTCTGAATCCGGTGGCGCTGGTGCTGGCTGTGATGAGCGTGCCGGTGTTTGACACCATCCGTGTGATGGGGATGAGGATGCTGCGTCACAAGAGCCCGTTCCTGCCGGACAAGACGCACCTGCACCATGTCTTCGTGAGTGTGGGTATCAGCCATTTCATCACCACGGTGAGCGAGATCCTGATCGGGGTCGTGGTGGTCGCTGCGTTGGTGGTGAGTGCCCTGTGCGGGGCCGGGGCTGACATCCAACTGTATTCGGTCATCGTGGCGGCGGTGCTCTTCGTGTGGGGGACTTATTTTATCCTGAAGTTCAACGCTGACCGCCATACGGCGTTCCTGCATTTCCTGACGGGGTTCAGTGTGAGGACGCATCTGGGGCGGAGCGAGTGGTGGCGGAAGCTGACCGCGTGGCTTGACGGGCCGTGCAAGGCTTTTGCCGAGGAGGACGCTGAGCCGCAGGAGACACCGGCATCTGACCTCAAGGAGCGCGACAGGCGGCTGGTGCTGGGTTTCATGAAAGGCAGGGCCGAGGTGCTGGTGTCTGATATTATGGAGAATTCCGGGGCGGAGCGGCTGCGGGTGTATGCCATCCTCTTTGAGGAGGTGCAGCGTGGGAGAGTGGCTGTGGCGAAGGAGGACGGCTTCGGCGGACCGGAGATAGTGATGTTGACAAACCAATAGTTTTGAGATATGCAAGAGATTGATTATAAGGAGCGTGACAGGAAACTGCTGCTCGAATATCTTTCCGGGAGGGGAGATGTGGATGTGGACAGGTTGGCATCGGAGAGCGGGATCGAGCCGCTGAGGGTGTTTCCGCTGCTGTTTGAACTGGTGCGGGACGGCAAGGTTGAGGTGGTGTCGGAGAACAAGCTCGGGGCACCTGCAGTAGTGAGGCTGGTGTGATGAGGATTGATGAGGAACTGCTTGACGGCTTGAGTGCCAGGGCGGCGGCTTCACCCCGGCTGCGTGTGCACTTTGATCTGCGTGACAGTGAAGAGGACGGCTCGATGAGGATGCTGAATGCCCTTGAGCCCGGGACCGTGATCCCGGTGCACCGGCACCGCGACACTTCTGAAGATGTTGTCTGCTTGCGGGGTTGTGTGGAGGAGGTGGTCTATGATGATGATGGCCGGGAACTGGAGCGTTGGAGGCTGTCCCCGCGTTTCGGGGTGATGGCCTGCCATGTCCCGAAGGGGCAGTATCATACCTGCGTCCCGCTGGAGAGCGGCTCGGTGATACTTGAGTTCAAAAACGGAAAATATGATCCTCGCAGCACTGAGGATCTGCTTTAGTAATCGTTAAAAAATAAGTTGCTGCTTACTTAGGCTCCGCTCCGGCGGGGCTTTTTTTGTGCTTAAATTTGTTTTTATTTCTGGTTATCGCTAAATTGGGGCGTGAGAATTTTTACTACATACCCGCAAGAAAGGGGTAAGTGCAAAGTCAATCCGGCGTTGCTTTGGGACTACCGTATGGACAAGTTCGATTGGCAGAAGTACCGTCGAATCGTTGTTGAACGTGTGATTTCAATGGGGCGGATATCCGATTGGTATGGGGCATTCGATTTATATGGCGGCATACGTGGTTTCCGGAGGATAGCAAGGGATGAGGTTGTGGATCTGTCTCCGCGTAATCTGGATTTCATGTGCCGGGCATTGAATCTCAAAAAAGAGGATACGAAATGTTACAAACAGCAGCAGTTGCGCCAAGCACACTTGAGCTCTTGAGCAAGCTTCAGTCGGAGATGGTGTTGGGCAGCACTCGTCTTGTTGGCGGCACAGCACTGAGCCTTCAGATCGGCCACAGAAAAAGCGATGATCTGGATCTTTTCAGCACCGAAACCTTGGATGGTTTGGCTGTGCAGGAGTTGCTTGTAGGCAAGTATGGATTCATCCCTTCTGTCATTACAGAGAACACCTTGATCGGGTTTATCCATGGAGTGAAGATAGATGTCATATTCCACCCTTTTCCGTGGCTGGAAGAAGCGTTGGAGGAAGACGGTTTCAGAATAGCTGCGAAGGATGACATTGCTGCAATGAAAATGCATGCTATAATAAATTCCGGAAAGCGTCCTAAGGATTTCGTGGACATTGCATTCTTGTCAATGTATTTCTCATACAATGAGATAAAACAGCTTCTCCTCAAGCGTTATCCTGCTTATGACCCGTTGATGGCCGACCGGGCAATGGTTTATTTTGGAGATATCGATGAGAACTTGATTCCGGAAATAAACATGATTGGCTATGAGTTTGACTTTGGCCGGATTATGAAGCGTATTATCAAGATGACTGACAATCCGGATAAAGTATACGTTACGGCACCGCTCAAAATGCAAAAGTAGCACCCGCGTTCCGCCGGAGAGCGGCACTGTTTTTGTAGTGAATTGATATTGAATTATTTATAACCTATAAAAACACTAAGACGATGGAACGCATTTCTAAGATGTTGGTGGCGATGTCCGTTGCGGCATTCCTCCCTTTGTGCTTATGTGCAGGTGAAGTGGACAACACTCCCGTTGGTTCTTTGGATCTTCCGCGCTACCTCGGCAGGTGGTACGAGATCGCCAGGTTCGACCATTCTTTCGAGCGCGGCATGAGCCGTGTCGCAGCCGAGTACCGTCTGCGCGATGGCGGCAAGGTCGAAGTCGTCAATTCCGGATGGAAGGACGGCAAGTTCAAGCAGGCCCTCGGCAAGGCCAAGCAGCCCGATCCGGAGAAGAATCCGGCGCTGCTCAAGGTGTCATTCTTCCTCTTTTTCTATTCCGACTACCGGGTGCTGATGCTTTCTGATGATTACAGCGTGGCTCTGGTCGGGAGCTCCTCTGACAAGTATCTCTGGATCCTTTCGCGCACTCCGGTACTGCCGCAGGAGACTCTGGACGCCGTGCTCGCTGAGGCGCGACGTCGAGGATACGACACCTCGAAACTGATCTGGGTGGATCAGAAGGACTGAACTGTGTCGGATGGCCGCCGACGCGGTGGCGGATAAGTGGCTGAGTGTCAGCTGTTTGATTATTTGTCCTCCCGGAATTTCACGGGAGGACATTTGGTTATAGTATTGACATACAATAACATATCCGCCACCTCGCAGCTAAGAAGAGAAGTCCGTTCCGAAGAAAGCTTCTAAATGAAACTGGCGAAGATGGAGGCGCCGATGACGGTCAGGATGCCGCTGACGACGATCGAGAGACTGCTCATCGCGCCCTCTATCTCGCCCATTTCCATGGCTTTCGCTGTGCCGACAGCGTGCGAGGCCGTGCCGACGGCGATACCCTTGGCGATAGGCTCTTCAATATGCATGAGGCGCAGGAACTGCTCTGCGAAGATGTTGCCGAGGACTCCGGTGATTATGATGGAGACCACAGTGACGGCCACATAGCCGCCGAGTTGCTCCGAGACTCCAATTCCGATGGCCGTGGTGATGCTTTTGGGAAGGAAGGTGGCGTAGGCGGCATGGTCGAAACCGAATATCAGCGCGAATGCGAGAATCGAACATAGGCTGGACAACACTCCGGACGCGACGCCGGCGATGACTGCCCTCCAGTGCTTCTTGAGCAGCTCGAACTGCTGGTACAACGGTACTGCGAGGCAGACCGTGGCCGGGGTGAGGAAATAGCTGATGATGTCCGCCCCTCGGGCATAGTCCTCATAACTGATGCCGAGCAGCGACAGCGTGGCGATTATCAGGATGATGGCTATGAGCAACGGGTTCATCAGTGTCCGTCCGGTTTTTTTCTTGAGCCACATCCCGACAGCATATGCCCCGAAACTCAGGAGTACTCCGAAAAACACGGAGCTGGAAAACAGATCCTTATCCATTGTTGATGTTTTTCCTGCGCCTGATGGCGCGTTGCGTAACCATACCCGACACGCCCATCACGATGAAAGTGCTGAGCACGATGACCAGCAGGTACTCGATGAGTGAGCCTTTGACCGCACCCCAGCTTTCCATCAGACCCACAGCCGCGGGGATGAACATGATGGGCATGGTGGTGATGAGGAATGTGCTGGTCTCCTGTATGTCGCTGACTTTGACCCACTTGAGTTCGAGACAGGAGAACAGGAGCACTATGCCGTAAATGCTCGGAGGTATCGGGAGGGGAATAAGCCTGCCGAGAACCTCACCGGCGAACGAGAACGCGGCGATTATCAGGAACTGTATGACGTATTTCATCTTATTGTCACTATTAAGGTGCCGGGGCCGTAGTTGTCCGCGGTGCCGGAAGTGTAACTGCATGAGAGGGCGAACGCTTCATCGAGTTCGCGCTGCAGCGCTTCTTTGAGGATGCCGTCACCGAAGCCGTGGATGAAGACGATGCGGCGGCCCTTGTGTTTCAGGTTCTCCCGGAGCACCCGGCGGAACCAGTCCAGTTGGCAGTCCAGAGCTGCCCACTGCGGTATGCCGTCCGCGCCTGGGATCTTGTCGAGGTGCAGGTCCACGGTCATCGCCCCGGACTCCGCAGGGGCGAGGGTTGCGCGAGAAGGGCGTTTCTTTTCCGGAGAAGTGCTGACGGAGCGCAGCATCGCAAGGTCTTCATCATGGTTGATTACGTAAAACTCGCTTTTGGAGACTGTCGCGACAAGCCCGCCCGGAAATTCAAGTTGGACTCCCTTCTCGCTGAAGCCGATGATGACAGCCTCGTCACTGCTGTCCATCATCCTGACCCTCTGGCCTTTGGCGAGTCCTTCGTTGCGTGCGTGCGCCTCGTGGATGGAGGGGTGCACTACAGTCTTGCTTTTGCGCTCAGGCTTCTGGGGGCTGGATTCCGCGTCGAGTTCTTTTTTCAGGGCCTTGAGCTGGGTGAAATCTGCAAACTGTTTCACAATTCGTCTGAAGCGTACAGGTAGCCGAGCAGGGGAGTGTCATAGGAGAAATAATCTTCCGGAGAGAAGAACCTGTCCAGTTCGACGGCGGCTGTCTCCAAGGAATCGGAGGCGTGTATTATATTCTCCTGATGGCTCATGCAGTAGTCACCGCGCACGGTACCCGGGAGAGCGTCGCGTCCGTTGGTCGAGCCTGTCATCTCGCGAACCACTTTCACCGCATCTATGCCCTCCCAGCAGCAGAGAATCACCGGAGCCGCCATCATCGAGGCTTCTATGATGGGGTAGAACGGCTTCCCGACAAGGTGCGCGTAATGTTCAGCGCATTTCTCTTTGGTGAAGCGGTACATCTTGAGGGCCGTCAGGTGCAGGCCCTTCTTCTCGAATCTGGAGATGATCTCCCCGCACAGGCCTCTCTGTAGGGTGCAGGGCTTGAGTATAACAAGGGTGCGTTCCATCTTATTCGCAGATATAGTCGCATGCCACCCTGGTCTCGCGCACTTTCTTGCAGTATTCGGATACAGCCACGTGGGCAGGGTTGTGCTTGTATTTTTCGAGGTCTTCGAGGGAGTCGAAAGTGGCTATGAGGCAGGCGTCGTAGTTGCCGGGAGCCACATTTACTCCGACTTCGCAGCTGCGCAGTTCCGGCACCACTCCCATCAGCGCCTCCAGATGCTCTTTCATCCACTGCGCGTTCTGCGCCGCGCTCTTGCCTTCCGCCTCCGGAAGGAGTTTCCACATCACGATATGCTTTATCATAATAAAAATTTTTCAAAATTACTGATTCCCCTTGAATTATGCAAATCCGTATTGTTTGAAAACCACGGGGGAATTGCTAAATTTGCGTGGCGCAGCCGCATGGAGGGGAGGTTCAGGAGTCCGGAGACAGGCTGTACGCGAAAATTTATTACATGAAAATGAAAAAGACAATAGCATCACCAAAGGCGCCGGCAGCGGTCGGGCCTTATTCTCAGGCAGTTGAACTCAATGGCGCGCTCTTCATCTCGGGGCAGCTTCCAGTGGATCCGGTAAGCGGGCAGATGCCTGAAGGCATAGAGGCGCAGACACGCCGCAGTCTGGACAACCTCGGCTACATCCTCGAAGAGGCCGGTCTCGGCTTCGACGACATCGTCAAGACCACTGTGCTTCTGGATGACATAGCCAATTTCGGGGCTATGAACGCCGTGTATGCCGAGTACTTCAAGGGCGACAAACCAGCGCGCGTATGCTACCAGGTGGCTGCTCTTCCGAAAGGTGCCAAGGTCGAGATCGATGCCGTAGCCGGCAAATAATCCCATAGATGGACAAATATCTCCAGAGGACAACCCTCCTCGTGGGTGAGAGTGCGCAGGCGGAGATTTCCCGCGTGCGCATAATCCTTTTCGGGGTCGGGGGAGTGGGAAGCTGGTGCGCCGAAGCGCTGGTGCGCTCAGGTGTGCGGCATCTGACGATAGTGGATTTCGACACTGTCAGCGAGAGCAATGTCAACCGCCAACTGATGGCCACTCCAACTGCTGTGGGTGAAGTCAAGGTTGAGGTGCTTCGCCGAAGACTTCTGGAAATCAGTCCTGAGGCGCAAATCATCGCCCGCAATGAACATTACTCTGCGCAGACGGCGGAGAATTTTGCCTTGGCCGGCTACGACTATATAATAGATGCGATCGATTCCCTCAAGGACAAGGCCGACCTTATCAAAAGGGGAATGGCTGCACCGGGAGTGTTCTTCTCTTCGCTCGGGGCTGCGCTGAAGATAGATCCCACCCGTATCAAGGTCGGGAATTTCTGGAAAGTGAGGGACTGCCCGCTCGGTGCTGCGCTCCGCAAGAAGTTGCGCCGTGAGGGCGGGGTGCAGGAGCACTCTTTCCTCTGCGTATATGGGGACGAGGTGCTCCCGAATCTCGGGGTGGCGGCCGTGGGTGAGGATGCTCTCGGGGCGGAGGCTCTCTCCGTCGGCAAGGCCACCATCAACGGCACCATGGCCCATATCACCGGCATCTTCGGCTTTACACTGGCCGGTCTTGTGATGAAGGACATATATAACAAGGCCAATGGCTGACGAGAAACTCTGGAACTCCAATTATATAAAGGTGTGGACGGGCAATTTTCTGCTCAACTTCGCCTTTATGCTTATTGTGCCCCTTCTGCCGCTGTATCTGAGTGAGACATTCGGGGCCGGGAAGGATATCATCGGTGCCGTGTTGGCCGCCTATACTGTGATGGTGCTGCTGACCAGGGCTCTGAGCGGCTATATTGTGGACAGTTTCCCGAGGAAACTGGTGCTGATGGTGTGCTACACTGTCTTCTCGCTGCTGTTTTTCGGCTATCTTATCTCCGGTTCTCTGCTTGTGTTCGCCCTCTTCAGGACTTTGCACGGTGCGCCGTTCGGAGCCACCACTGTGGCCGCGAGCACTGTGGCTATAGATGTGCTCCCGTCCAGCAGAAGAGGTGAGGGCATCGGGTATTACGGGCTTAGCAACAACCTCGCCACTGCCCTTGGGCCTGCGATTGCCGTCTATGTGCTGCAGGCTTTCGGAGGCAATTTCCAGGCTCTGTTCTGGATGTCCATCATCGTCTCCGTGGCAGGTCTTGCCATTGATTCGACGATAAGGCTTCCGCGCAAAGAGTTCCCGCGGAGGGGTGGGGTTCTGTCATGGGACAGGTTCTTCCTGCTTAAAGGTTGGCGGGAGGCGTTGACACTGGCCTGCTATGCGTTCAGCTACGGGGTGGTGTCCACATATCTTGCCATATATGGCAAGGAGGAGCTCGGCATCACAAGCGGCACGGGCCTGTTCTTCACCCTCTTCGCGTTGGGGCTCATCGTCTCACGCATCACGGGCGCACGCTCTCTGCGCAAGAATCTCGTCTCCCGCAACGCCGCTCTGGGAGGATGTGTGGCGGCTGTCGGGTACTTGATTTTCGCCGCTCTTCATGACAGCGCAGGCTATTATCTCTCGGCGTTCATAATAGGTCTTGGTAACGGGCACATGTTCCCGGCCTTCCAGAACATGTTCATCAACCTCGCCCCGCATGACAGGCGCGGCACGGCCAATTCTTCAGTGTTGAGTTCGTGGGATGCCGGGGTGGGGCTCGGGGTGCTTCTGGGCGGCGTGCTGTCGGAGCATTTCGGTTACCATGTCGCTTTCTGGTTTGCTCTCGGTGTCAATGTCGCCGGGCTCGTGCTATATTTCTGCAGGACGCGTGCGCATTTCGAGGCGGAGAAACTGAGATAAATTTCTATATTTACGCAAAATTTGCAAATATGGTAACTAAACTAACACCTTCCGTCAGCTATATCGGCTGCGACGATTTGGGACTGGATCTCTTTGAGAATCAATACAGAGTCCCGGAGGGAATGTCCTATAATTCATATATTGTTGATGATGAAAAGCTTGCCGTGCTGGATACCTGTGATGTCCGTACAGGACAGGAGTGGCTGTCAAACTTGAAGAGCGCTCTCGGCAAGAGGAAGCCGGACTATCTGGTGGTGCATCACATGGAGCCTGACCACTCTGCCATGATTGCAAGGATGATGGCCGATTATCCCGAAATGAAGATAGTGGCTTCGGCCATTGCCGTGAGGATGCTTCCGCAGTTTTTCGACGGTGTGGACTTCGGCGGGAGAACAATTGCTGTGTCGGAAGGGGACACTCTCGATCTCGGCTCTCGCAAGTTGCAGTTCATAATGGCGCCGATGATCCATTGGCCGGAGGTGATGATGAGTTATGATGCCGCTGACGGGATCCTCTTCTCGGCCGACGCTTTCGGCAAGTTCGGGGCGCTCTCAAGGACAGGCGGTCTGCTGGGAGTGTCCCTTCAGATGTGGAGGTCAGAGGCCCGGAGGTACTATTTCAACATCTGCGGCAAATACGGACCTCAGGTGCAGAAACTTTTAGGTAAGGCAGCCGCTCTGGACATAAGGATGATTTGCCCTCTTCATGGACCTGTGCTTGACTCTGATCCGGCCGGGGCCGTGAAACTTTATGATGTGTGGAGTGCGTATGTGCCTGAAACTTCAGGAGTTCTGATAGCGCATGCCTCGATCCACGGAGGAACGGCTCTTGCCGCAGAGCGTCTTGCGCGGATGCTGGAGGAGTCAGGAGTCAAGGTGTCGGTGCGTGACCTTTGCCGCTGCGGAATCTCGTATGCGGTGAGCGATGCTTTCCGATATGACAGGGTGGTGCTTGCGGCTTCGTCCTACGATGCGGGGCTGTTCCCGCCTATGTATGACTTCCTGCACCACCTGCAGATAAAGAACTGGCAGAAACGCAAGGTCGCTCTGATCGAGAACGGCAGCTGGGCCCCTACAGCGGGCAAAGTGATGACGGATATGCTCTCGGCAATGAAAGAGATAGAACTAGTAGGGAGCAAGGTCACGATACGCAGTACCCTGCACAAGACGGATCTTCCTCAGCTTCAGGCTCTCGCTGACGCCATCAAAACAGCCTGACATATATGAAGATAGTATACCTTGACGCGTCCACGCTGGGGGATACCCCATTGGACGAGATCCGCTCCCTCGGGGAGCTTGTCACCTATCATACCAGCACCAGGGAAGAATCTCTGGAGAGGGTGGGGGACTGTGATGTTCTGATGGTCAACAAGGTCGCGGTGGACGATGAACTGATGTCCCGGGCCCCGAAGCTCAGGCTCATCTGCGAGTCCGCTACCGGGGTCAACAATATTGATTTGGAGGCTGCTGCCCGCAGAGGGATTATAGTCCGCAATGTGGCCGGTTATTCCACCGATGCTGTGGTACAGGCCACTTTTACTCATTTGCTTTCGCTCCTTGGCAATGCCCCGTATCTTGATGAATGCGTGCGCAGCGGGCGTTATTCCGCATCTGGAATATTTACCGATGTCACTCATCCGTCGGTTGAGCTGTACGGTCGGACGATGGGAATAGTGGGGATGGGCACCATCGGCTCGAAGGTGGCTTCCATCGCAACCGCTTTCGGAATGATGGTGGTATATTATTCAACTTCAGGTACTTCTCATAATCACGACTATCCAAGTCTTCCGCTCGATGAAATGCTCTCCTGCGCGGATGTGGTGAGCATCCATGCTCCGCTCAATGACCGTACCCGCGGCCTTATCGCTGAGGAGCAGCTCCGTAAGATGAAGAGCAGCGCTGTTCTGCTCAATCTCGGGCGTGGAGGGATAGTGGACGAGGCGGCTCTCGCCAGGGCTCTGGATGAGGGGGTGATTGCCGGAGCTGCTCTGGATGTGTTTGAGACCGAACCGCTGCCTGCTGACAGTCCACTTCTGCATCTGTCTCATCCTGAGAGGATACGCTTCTCTCCGCACAGCGCCTGGGCCAGCACGACCTCGCTTCCGAGGCTTGTCTCCATGGTGGCGGACAATATCCGCAAGGGTTGGTAGGCGGCTCAGAACAGGTAGCCGCTGTTGATATAGAATGCCCCGTTGCCGTCCTGCTTGTAGAGTGGGCTGGTGGCGGGGTAAAATCTGCTCAGCGGCACTCCGCCCTCGAATGCGAGGATGAAGTTCTCGTTGAGGATGATCCTGAATCCGGCTCCGGCGGTGATGTGCGGCCTGTCGTGCTCGCTGCCCTTGCCCATGTAGTCTTCGTATGAGGCGCGGTATTCTTCTTTTCCCTTGAAACTCATGTCCCTGCCGCGGGTGACCATGGTCCCGTCGCTGAAGATGCTCAAGCCCAGGGACAGGTCCTGACCAAAGACGGAGAAATCATAGAATCTCCAGCGCAGTTCGGCCACATAGCTTGCCATGTCAAGGCCCACGACCCTGTTGCGCATGATGCCGCGCACGGTGCGGTAGCCTCCCATCCCGTCGCGGTCGCAGCTTTCTCCCATCAAGGTGATGAAAGGCAGGACGTAGTAGGGGGCGGAGTTGCCGAAGTTACCTTCGTAGTTGAGTCTGTAGGCAAACGTGAGTTTGTTGCCTCCGATGAGAGGGAAGTACTGCCTCATGGTCAGAGAGTAGCGGTAGAAGGGGTTGGTGGTCCCGAGCCAGCGCGGTGCGAGCATCAGGTGTCCTTCGGCCCAGATGCCCCGTGTCGGGGCGCCCTCCTTGTCGCGGCTGTCATAGACGAGGCCGAGCCTGAGGCTGCTGTAGAATCCGCCGTCGGCTTCATCGTCGCCTATCAGCCCCCAGCGCCGGTAGTTCTCGAAGAGGGTCGGCTCACTGTCCGGGAAGTGGTTGTAGTCGGCCTTGCCTTTGTTGAGGCTGGCGCGGTCGATCACTCCTTCGTCTATCCATCTGAAGTGGTAACCTGCCTCCCAACTGAGGTGCTCGCCGAGGGGTCCTATCATGTCTGTCTTGCCGATCAGCTGGCTTCGATCCGCCTTGTAGTATGGGCTGTAGAGGTGCTGCGATGGATCCTGCGGTCCTTTGGAGTTGGCTTTGCCGAGAGCTACCCTTTCGTGGTCGTACCAGGAAGCGTATCCGTTGAAGCCGTAGAAGTCGAGGGCTTTGTCGAGGGAGAGGACGAAGGATGTGGACCATCGGACTCCAGGGATGAGCTTCTTGTTGTCATACATCAGGAAGTATTGCTGGGAGCCTTTGGAGAACAGGGACGCTTCGAAGTAGGTCTTGGAGGCGTAGTTGGGGTAGAGGCTGCCGTCTCCGTAGTCGAAGAGGTTGGCAAAGGCTCCGTATTGTATGCCCTTATCTGCGTCGAAGGCTGCAAGCGGCAGGGCGAGGAAGCTGTAGCCCCGCTTTGTGCCGGTGGAGTCCTGCCGCTCCGTCCCTGTCCCGGCGGCTGCGGTAGAGCTTGTGAAGAGGCAGGCTGTCAGTGCTGCCAGAAGTGATGCGGATCTTGATGTGAATCTCATATCTGCTGCAAAGATAAGCATTTGCGCGGATTGTTCCCGTACGTGTGATTTTGGCTTTACTCAAAATTTTGCTTATTTCTAAAGGCTTGATTTTCAGGGAGGCAAAAAAATATTAAAAATTTTTCAAAAAAATTTTGGAGAATAAAATAAAAGTACTACCTTTGCATTCGGGTTGAGCAAGTGACCGTTCTGGCCCGTCAACCTATTGGTTATTAGTTTTAGTGTTATTAATTATGTGGTTAGTATGAGTTGTTGCCGTGACGGTCACAACTCATTTCTTTTTTATGTCCAGTCCGCTGCGGAATGTGACTTCTTCCCCTGTCGCAGGATGCTTGAGAGTGATGATTTCGGCATGAAGCCAGAGGCGTCCGTGCTCCGGGCTGCCGTAGAGCTTGTCTCCGCGTATCGGGCGGCCCAGGCCAGAAGGGTGGGCGCAGTGGACACGCAGCTGGTGTGTCCTGCCGGTCTTGGGACGAAGAAGGATTTCGGTCTCTCCGTCAGGGAGTTCGGAGCAGACTTCGTATTCTGTTATCGCAAGTTTGCCCTTGTCATAATCGACCATCTGTCTCGGCCTGTCGTACCAGTCGGTGATCAGCGGCAGGGCTATCGTGCCTTTCCTGGCACGCGGGAACGGACCCTGTCCGGCGGAGAGTCTGGCCCTGTAGGTCTTGCGGACCTGCCTCGCGGCGAACTGGGCCTCGATGGCGGATTTTGTGCCTGCGTCTCTGGCAAAGATTATTACTCCCGAGGTGTCCATGTCCAGGCGGTGGCAGGAATGGACTTCGCCGTATCTTTCCTGCAACCATTCAAGAAGTGATTTCGAGCGTGTCTTCCCCGGGACGGAGAGCATCCCCGAGGGCTTGTCGGCCACTATTATATATTGGTCTTCGTATATGACAGACGGTGCTTCCCGGGTGAATTCGGCATCGAGCGGATTGGGCTCGACATCAAGGCCTTCCATCATGAAACTGAGCAGCGGGCCGCATTTTCCGGTGCATGAGGGGTAGAAGCGTCCCTGCTGCCGGACCTCGCCGCGCGGAGAATCGCCGTACCAGAACTCGCCCATGGCTATCGGGCGCATGGAGTGCGAGTATGCGTATTGGAGTAGCTTCGGGGCGGCGCAGTCTCCTGTGCCGCCGGGAGGGATGAGGCCGCGACGTGCAAAAACCTCCTTGATGCTGAGGCTTTCTCCGCGTGCGTTTGAGACTATGTACCGGTCGAAGAGCCAGTCCTGAAGCTCTGCCGAGGCACGGCTTTTCTCTTCGCCCCGTGGCATCGCGCTGATCTCGGCTTCACGTATCCTGAAGTGTCCGGCTGGGTCTGTGATATCGAATATCGGCGGGACGAAGCCTTCGACGAGAGCCTGTCCGCCGGCAAGTCCGCTGAATGCGTAGAGAAAGCCTCCGTCTGTCTGCAGGACACCCATCATCTTGCCGCAGCGGAACAGACTGTCCAGCTGCTGAGATGCTTGTATTCTGGAAATCAGTTCTTTGGATGCCTCGACAATCTGTGGGGCGGGGACGTAACGGAAAGGATATGTGAACATCCCTCAGCGGAGGAAATCCTGCAGGGCCGCCGCGACTTTGTGTACGGGGAGTCCCATGACGTTGTAGAAAGAGCCGCAGATGCCGGATATGCCCACATAGCCTATCCATTCCTGCACGCCGTAGGCGCCGGCCTTGTCGAATGGCTTGTAGTTGTCTATATAATAGTCTATCTGCTCCTGGCTCAGAGGCAGGAAATCGACTCTCGTGGAGTCCGTGAAACTGACCTCATGTCCGGCATCGCGGATGACTACGGCCGTCACGACCTCGTGGCTGCGCCCCGACAGAAGGTGCAGCATCCTGTCGGCCTCCTGCCTCGAGTGCGGCTTGCCGAGCACTTTGCCGTCCACAATGACGACAGTATCGGCGGTCAGCAGGACCTCGTCCGGTCCGAGTGGACGGTTGAAACCGCGGGACTTGCCGAGAGCCATGTCGAGGGGGATGCGGTGCGCTTCAACGCCCGGCTCCGGACCCTCGTCGAAAGTGTTTTCCTTGTCGACGGTGAATTCGAGGTTGAGTCCGGCGAGCAGCTCCTTGCGTCTAGGTGAACCGCTTCCGAGTATAAGATGCTTCATCTCAATAGATCTGATCGTATTTGTCCTCGTCGAAGTGCCACTTGTCCTGGGCCTTGAGGATCATCTCGATGCCCTCGCGCAGACAGCCGTGGCCTCCGCTGCGGCGGGTGACGAAGTCAGCCGCCTGCCGTGCCTCCGGCACGGCATCTGCGGGGGCGAAGCCCGCCCCGCAGCAGCGGAGCACCTGAGTGTCGGGAATGTCGTCGCCGAAATACGCGACCTCCTCCGCTTTCAGTCCGTTGTCGGAGAGGAACTGATTGAATACTTTGAGTTTGCCGCGCACTCCGAGGTAGAGGTTCTGCTCGCTGGCCCCCATGTGCAGGCAGCGGCTGTGCAGCGCCGGAGTGTCTCCTCCGGAGATGACTCCGATGATGAATCCCTTTGCAGCCGCGACTCTGGAGGCGAAGGAGTCCTTGGCATCCACTATCCGCACGAGATCCTCCGGATTGGGGCCGACGGGGATTATACAGCCGTCAGTGAGCACACCGTCGATGTCGTAGACGATGGCCTTGATCTGCTTAAGATTTGGTGCCATTAGGATTGAGATCGGCGATGTTGAACGTGTTTCCGGCCTGTCTCTGGCCCTCCATAGCGATAGGGCCGAACTGCGCCTCGTATTTGCTGATGTTGTCCACAAGTGCGTTGAGCAGCCGCTTGCAGTGCTCCGGGGCCATCACGATGCGGCTCTGCACCTCCGGCTTCGGGAGTCCCGGCAGAATCGTCGCGAAGTCGAGTATGAACTCGCTCCTGGAGTGGGTGATTATCGCCAGATTGGAGTACGAGCCGCGGGCCACTTCCGGCTTGAGCTCTATGTTGATCTGCTTTTCTTCTTTGTCCATTGTCGATATGTTTTACAGTCCGCAAAGTTACGAATTCTATTGAAAAATTGCCTATCTTTGCGTTCTATGGAACTTGAAGCAAAATATAACCCGTCCTCGGTCGAGGACAAGTGGTACGCATATTGGACGGAGCACAAGTGCTTCCATTCGGAGCCGGACAGCCGTGAACCATATACAGTAGTCATCCCGCCGCCTAACGTGACGGGAATCCTCCACATGGGCCATGTGCTCAACAACACCATCAACGATGTGCTTGTCCGCAAGGCGCGCATGGACGGCAAGAACGCCTGCTGGGTGCCGGGCACGGATCACGCCAGCATCGCCACCGAGTCCAAGGTCGTGGCCAGGCTCAAGGAGAGGGGAATCAGCAAGGAGGACATCAGCCGCGAGGAATTCCTCAAGCATGCCTGGGAGTGGAAAGAGGAGCACGGGGGCATCATCCTTCAGCAGCTCCGCAAACTCGGCGCTTCCTGCGACTGGGACCGTACCCGCTTCACTATGGAGCCGGAGCTGTCCAAGGCTGTGATAGCCACCTTCTGCTACTTTTATAAGAAGGGCATGATATACCGCGGTGTCCGCATGGTCAACTGGGATCCGGTGGCTCTCACCGCCATCAGCGACGACGAGGTGATCCACCGCGACACCAAGAGCCACTTCTATCACCTGCGCTACTATATTTCAGATGGGGCCGGCAAGCCTACGGACCAGTATCTTGTGATTGCCACCACCCGTCCAGAGACCATCATGGCTGATGCGGCCATCTGTGTCAACCCTGCCGATGAACGTTATCACTGGCTGCGTGGCAAGAAAGTCCTCATTCCTCTAATAAACAGGGAGATACCTGTGATTGAGGACAGCTACGTGGAGATGGATTTCGGTACGGGCTGCCTCAAGGTGACCCCTGCCCATGACGCCCATGACTATGAGATAGGTCTGCGGCACAACCTCCCGGTGATGGAAATCATAGACGACCACGGGCGTCTCAATGACAAGGCGCAGATCCTGGTCGGGGAGGACCGCTTCGTGGCGAGGAAAAAGATAGTGAAGATGCTCGAAGAGGCCGGAAACCTCGTCAAGATAGAGGAATACACCTCGCCTGTCGGCTACTCGGAGCGCACGGACGCTGTGATCGAGCCGAAACTCTCCGCGCAGTGGTTCCTCAAGATGGAGAGCCTTGCCGCAAAGGCGCTTGACAGCGTGGAGTCCGGCAGGATCAAGTTCATCCCGGACAAATACCGCAACACCTACCGCCACTGGATGGAGAACGCCCACGACTGGTGCATCTCCCGTCAGCTCTGGTGGGGGCAGCGCATCCCGGCATACTATCTCCCCGACGGGAGCGTGGTCGTGGAGGAGACTGACGAAAAGGCTTTGGAAGCGGCGCGCAAACTCAACCCGTCCCTGACAGCAGCTGACCTCAGGCAGGACGATGATGTGCTTGACACCTGGTTCTCAAGCTGGCTCTGGCCGATCTCTGTGTTCGACCCGGAGCGTCCGGGCCATCCGGAGCACAAGCCGAATGCGGATCTGAGCTACTATTATCCTACCAATGACCTTGTTACAGGTCCGGACATCATATTCTTCTGGGTCGCAAGGATGATAATGGCCGGAGACGAGTTCATGTCCGATGTGCCTTTCCGGAATGTGTATTTTACAGGCATAGTCCGTGATAAACTGGGCCGCAAGATGAGCAAGACCCTTGGCAACAGTCCGAATCCGTTGGATCTGATAGCCAAATATGGCGCTGATGCCGTCCGCCTCGGTATGCTCCTCTGCTCTTCGGCGGGCAACGACATCCTTTACGATGAGTCCCAGGTGGAGCAGGGCCGCAATTTCTGCGGAAAGATCTGGAATTCATGGAGACTCGTCAGCGGCTGGAAGGTGGACAATGCAGCTGCACAGCCGCAGGAGGCCGCCGTGGCCGTGAAGTGGTTTGACAGCCTGCTCTCCCGCACCATAGAGACGGTGGAGGACCATTACAGGAAATTCCGCATCAGCGACGCCCTTATGTCCATATACAAGCTTTTCTGGGATGACTATTGCAGCTGGTATCTTGAACTGGTCAAGCCGGCCTACGGCTCTGCCGTGGACGTGGCCACATACAAGGCTACGCTCGGATTCTTCGAGAAACTGCTCAAGCTTATACACCCTGTGATGCCTTTCATCACCGAGGAGCTGTGGCAGGCTATGGAGGAGCGCTCTGATGGGGAGACGATAATGTTCCAGCGCACTCCGGTGGCCGGACCGTACGATCCGGCATTCCTTGAGGCGTTTGATCTTGTCCGCGATGCGGTCGTATCAGTCCGCGGTATCCGGGCACAGAAACAGATTTCCCCTAAGCAGAGTCTCGAACTTTTCATTGACGGTCTCCTGCCTGAGGAACTCTTGCCTGTCCTTATGAAAGCGGCCAACCTGTCGGCTGTAAAGTCCGGCAAGGCCGAAGGTGCAGCAGTGTCATTCATCTGCGGAACTCTCGGATTCAGCGTACCGCTTGCGGGCTTTATCGATGCTGAAGGCGAGAAGACCAAACTGCTTGCAGAACTGGAACATCAGAAGAAGTTCCTTGCGGGGGTGAGGGCCAAGTTGTCAAATGAAAAATTTGCCGCGCACGCGCCGGCTGCCGTGATAGAGACCGAGAGGAAGAAGGAATCTGACTGTCTGGCCCGTATCGAGTCCATCGAGTCCGCGCTCGCGGCTCTCAAATAGTGCTGCTTATGTTGACTTATCCTTTGATGATCGGTTGGTGGGAAGTTGTCGTAATCGCGTTCGTGGTTCTTCTGCTCTTCGGAGGGAAAAAAGTTCCGGAGCTGATGAAGGGCCTCGGCAAGGGTGTCAGGAGTTTCAAGGATGCCCTTGACGGCAAAGAAGATGACGGACAGAAGAAGATAGACGACGGCTCATCAAACAAGCCTGAATAAGAGGGGTGGCCGGGGAGAAGGAAATGTCCTTCTGGGACCATCTTGACGAGCTGAGGGGGACGTTGTTCCGCTCGGCTCTGTTTCTGTGTGCCTTTTCCTGTCTGGGGCTTTGTTTCCGGAGTTTCCTTTTTGACGGAATCATACTCGCGCCCTCCCGTCCGGATTTCTGGCTGTACAGGCTGCTTGGCTGGAACATGAAGATCGACCTTGTCAACATCGAACTGAGCGCCCAGTTCTTTGTGCATCTCCGTGCAAGTCTGGCGGCAGGGTTCATTCTCTCTTTTCCGTTTATAATCAGCGAAATATGGAGATTTGTGGCTCCGGCTTTGTACGTGGGGGAAAAGCGTGTCCTGCGGAGAGCGTTCCTGCTTTCGACAGTGCTTTTCTATCTTGGCGTGCTGGTGGGATATTTCCTTGTCCTGCCGCTCTGTCTCCAGTTTTTCATCAATTACACTGTCTCGGCTGAAGTGGTAAACACAATCAGCCTCGGGTCGTATATGTCAATGTTCACATCTATGGTTCTGCTCAACGGGGTGGTGTTCGAGTTTCCGACAGCGGTCGTGGCACTCTCCCGACTGGGGGTGATAGACAGGGCGGATCTTCGGAAATGGCGCAAGTACGCTTTTGTGGCAATACTGATAGTGGCGGCGGTGATAACTCCGGCCGATCCGGTCTCGATGTTCGTGCTCGCCATACCTATGTACCTTCTTTATGAATTTTCGATTCTGCTATGCTCATCTCAGAAAAAGCCTGCACTTGGGGAATAAACTGCGTCAATTGGCCTGACCTGTGGCCGGCACGGCCTGAAGTGTCTGTGGAGGCGCATCATGACGGGGACAATCTGTACCTGCATTACAAGGTGAAAGAAGATTCTGTCCTCGCCGTGGCCGCCGCTGACAGGGAACCCGTCTGGAAGGATTCATGCGTGGAGTTCTTTTTCGCTCCGGGTGATGACGGACTGTACTATAATATAGAGTGCAGCTGCATAGGCAAGATCTATATGTGCTGCGGCAGGGATCGGAATGACAGGGAGTTTCTTCCCGAAAGCGCCTACGCGGGCATAATCCGGGAGGGAAGTCTCGGCAGCGGGCCTTTCGGCCTCAGGGAAGGACCGCAGGAGTGGGAGATGAGGCTTGTGATTCCCGCTTCGACATTTAAGCTCAAGAGTTTCTGCGGACTTCAGGCCCGGGGGAATTTCTACAAGTGCGGGGACGGCTTGCCGCAGCGGCATTACCTGAGCCTTTTTCCTATCGGCACTCCGAAACCTGATTTTCACAGGCCGGAGTATTTTGACAAGATAATTTTTAGCAAATGATTTCTGTAGAGGATGTTACGGTGTCTTACGGCGGCTTTGTGCTGCTGGACAAGATAAATTTCCATATAAGCGAGACTGACAAGATAGGTCTTGTCGGCAAGAACGGTGCCGGCAAGTCCACTATCCTCAAGCTCATCTGTGGTCTTCAGAGTCCGACCTCCGGACGCATCGACAAGCCCAACGATGTGACCATAGGCTATCTGCCCCAGATAATGGAGCATCACAAGGGACTTTCCGTCCTTAAGGAGACGATGAGCGCTTTTGATGATGTCTCGAAGATCGAGGCTGAGATCGAGTCCGTGACCCATGAACTGGAGACAAGAACAGACTATGAGTCAGATTCTTATTCCAAGTTGATAGAGCATCTCAACAATCTCAACGACCGCCTTGAAATCAGCCACAGCGAACCTCCTGAGGTCCAGGCACGCCGGACCCTGCTCGGGCTGGGCTTTCGGGACAATGAGCTTGAGCGCAATACGGAGACGTTTTCGCAGGGCTGGAATATGCGCATAGAACTTGCCAAGATTCTGCTTCAGAAGCCGCAGGTGCTGCTGCTCGACGAGCCGACCAACCATCTTGACATAGAGTCCATCGAGTGGCTGGAGGATTATCTTAAATCCATCCGCTGCTCTGTGCTTCTGGTCAGCCATGACAGGCGTTTCCTTGACAATGTGACCAACCGTACCGTGGAGGTGATGCTCGGGCATATCAACGACTATAAGGTGCCATATAGCCGTTATCTGGAACTTCGCGCTGAGCGCCTGCAGCAGCAGACAGCGGCCTACGAGAACCAGCAGAAGATGATCCAGAAGACGGAAGAGTTCATACAGGCATTCCGGTACAAGCCGACCAAGTCCAACCAGGTGCAGTCTCGTATCAAGGCTCTTGAAAAACTGGAGAGGATAGAGATAGACGAGACGGACAATGTCCGCTTGAATGTGAAATTTCCGCCGGCACCCCGTTCTGGGGACGTGGTCTTCAAGGGGACGGACCTGACGGTGGGCTATCCCGGCAAGGTCGTGTTCCGCAACGCTGACATTGAAATCAAGCGCGGTGAGAAGGTCGCTTTCATCGGGCGCAACGGTGAGGGCAAGACCACGATGATGAGGGTGATAATGGGGGAGCTGGAACCCATAAGTGGGGAAGCCCGAGTCGGGCACAACGTGCAGATAGGCTACTATGCTCAGAATCAAGAGGATGTGCTGGACAAGAACGAAACCGTGTTCTCCACCCTCGACAGGATAGCGGTGGGGGAGATACGCACCAAGTTGAGGGATCTGCTTGCGCAGTTCCTGTTCCGTGGTGAAGATATCGACAAGCGGGTCTCCGTGCTGTCCGGAGGGGAGCGCGCCAGGCTCGGGATGGCCAAACTGATGCTCCAGAGCTACAATCTGCTGGCTCTCGACGAACCCACCAACCACATGGATGTCAAGTCCAAGGACATACTCAAGCAGGCCCTGGCCGCCTATGACGGCACCTTGATCGTGGTTTCCCACGACAGGGATTTTCTGGACGGGCTGGTGAACAAGATGTATGAGTTCCGCGACGGCAAAGTGACGGAGCATCTCGGGAGCGTGTCCGAGTTCCTTGAGAAACGCAAAATCGAGAATCTCCAGGAACTGGAGCGCAAATGTTCCCCTGCGCCGGCAGCGGCCCCGGCTCCGCAGAAAAAGGCCTTTGAGGAGAACCCGCAGGCTGTGCGCGAAGACCGCAAGCGGAAGAACCGCATAGCATGGCTGGAGAAGGAGATTTCCGGGCTGGAGGATAAGATGAAACAGATTGAGGCGGTATTGCAGTCACCAAAAGAAGGAGATGACATTATGGAGTTGACCCGCGAATATCTTGAACTCAAGCGTGACCTTGATTCCAAGACTGAGGAATGGGGAGAACTGATAGATTAGCTTATGTGGAATTTGATATTCAAACGGTTTTTGCCATTAGCGCTCATGTTTGCGCTTGCCCTGCCCTCCCATGCCCAGCTCAGGCATATTGATCTGAGCCCGGGGGCTTTTGAAGGCGTGTCGATTTCCGGTGATTTTGTTTTCAGTGTATTCGAGGGGGACTCGTGCTCGGTCTCGCTTGACGTCAGTGAGGAGTTTGCGGAATTCATGTCGGCTCAGGTCATTGACAGTGTGCTCGTGCTGAGTCTTGATGAGAATAATGACCTTGGGGAGATATGGAAGAAGTTCAGGGGCAGGAATGCGCCCGCTGCCGTTTTCAAGGCCTCTGTTACGGTGCCCTGTGGACTGAAGTCCATATCCATAGGCGGCAATGCGGTACTGGACAGTCTTGGCAATGTGGTTGACACCTCAGTTTTCAGTCTAAGCATCAAGGACAATGCTTCTGTTTCCGGGGTATCGCTCCGTTCATCTGATATTTCCGTCATGCTTTCCAAGAAGTCCAAGGCTGACATAAGAATAGCTTGCGACACGGCCCGGGTTACGGCTGTGGGGAGTTCGGAACTCAATCTTGGCTGCAGCGCTGCGTCTTTGGCAGAACTTGACCTCGGGTCAAACGCTAGTATGGTTTTTGACGGGGATTGCGGACGGATATCCATGGTCTCCAACGGCACGTCCAAGGCAATTCTGAACGGCAGTTCTCCGTATGTCAGCTACAGGCTCGGGGGTTCGAGCAGGGTCAATGCCCTCAATCTCAAGGTAAAGGAGGCAAATATCGACATGAGCGGCATCTGCAGTCTGAAGCAGGCTGCGAGCGACTGGCTTTTCATAAGCATAAGGAACGGAGCCTCTTTGACTTACGACGGTTCTCCGCAGATCAAGATAGCCAGTATTAAGAATGCGAGCGTGCTGCGGTACCAGGAGGAGGGACGATGATAGTATTGGATGCACATTGTGATGCGCCTTCCCAGATGCTGAGGCTCCGGGACTTCGGGAAGGATAATGATCATGCGCAGGTGGACTTCCCGAAGATGTTGCGGGGTGGGGTGAACGCATCGTTTTTTGCCGCTTATGTGCCTGCCTCGCTTTCCGGAATGGAGGCTTCGCGCTATGCGGACCGCCTGCTGGATGAGGCGGAGCGGCAGGTGCTTGAGTATCCTTCAATGGCGGCTCTGACCACATCCGCCTCGGCTGTGTCGCGTAACGCCGGCAGGGGAATCGTCAGTGTCCTGCTCGGTATTGAGAACGCCACGGCACTGGATGGTGAAGACGATCCAGACGTGCTGCTGGAGCATTTCTACAAAAGGGGAGTCCGTTATATAACTTTGACCCACAGTGCGGACAACCGTTATGCGGACAGTTGTACCGGAGATGGGCGTTGGGGCGGATTGAGTCCCTTGGGAAGGCGGCTTGTCGCCGAGATGAATGATATGGGCATGCTCATAGACCTTGCACATGCTTCCGATGCGACGATGAGGGATGTTTTGGATGTTAGCTGGACGCCTGTTGCGTATACTCACGGGTGCTGCCGTGCCCTCGCTTCCCACAAGAGGAACATCACAGATGAACTGATGCGGGGGATAGCGGACGGAGGCGGGGTAGTCTGCATGAGCATATACCCGTGCTTTCTTGATGACGGTTTTGTACGTGTTTTGTCTGAGTCAGGTCTGGGAATGAAATATGGTGTGGAGGATGAGTTCATCAAGGATCCTTCAGATCCTGCCAAGCGTGCCGCCTGGTATGAGCTGCTGGATGAACTCTCCGCTTTGCCAAGGCCCTCCGTGTCCAGGGTTGTGGACCATATCGAGCATGCGGTGGAGGTGGCTGGAGTAGAGCATGTGGGGATCGGAACCGACTACGACGGGATAGAAGTGACGGCTTCCGGCCTTGAGGACATATCAAAATTTTCCTTGGTTTTTGAGGAGATGCGCCGTAGGGGATTCGGACACCATGAGATCAGCATGATTGCCGGTGAGAACTTCCTGAGGGTGCTTGAAGAGGTGAAAAAACGCGCATAATCGGGCGTTATCGTTTACAAAATCGTCTTAACAAAAATGTTATAGACTAAAACAAATTTGTTTTAGTCTATAACATTCAGTGATTTGCCTCTTCGATTATGTAACTCTCCAAAGTTTCCAATGCTACACGCGCAAATCGGCGTATATTGGCCTTTCTGCCCAGGTCGCAGTGGTAGATTCTGGTCTTCGTGCCGCTCGGGCCGCTGACTCCTATCCATACCGTGCCTTCCGGGTAGCGTTCGTCACCCCCTTCGGCAAGGCCTGTGGTGGAGACTGACCAGGTACTTCCGGTGAGGGTCTTTACTCCTTCTGCCATGGCTGCGGCGACTTCGCTGCTGACCACTCCGTTGTCTTCAATCACCTCGGCCGGGACACCGAGGACTTTCTCTTTTATCTTGATCGCGTAGGACGTGACAGAACCGAGGTAGTAGGCTGAAGATCCGGAGACCATGGTTATCATGTGGGAGATGTATCCTCCAGTGCAGGATTCGGCTGCACTGAGTGTGTCGCCGCTTGACTTGAGAAGTTCGGCGATCCTATACTGTACCGGTTTTTTCATTTTTGAGATATTTTAAGGTTTTTCGTACTATTTCCGGGCCTTCCCTCAGGAGTCCGGTGCGTATCTCGACAAGAGAGGCTCCGGCCATGAGGGATTCGGATGCCTGCTCAGGAGTATCGATGTGGCAGTTGGCGATGATGGGCAGGCGACCTCCTGTATGGGTGAAGACTTCTTTGACCTGGGCGTTGGAGCGGAGTTCGAGCCCGTCGATGCTGTTCATCATGCAGAAGTCCGCTATTTTGTCAAGTTCCTCGCCGTTGATGTAGTCCGGCAACTTTATGATGATGGGCTTGTATTCCTGCTCGTTTATCCTGGACTCAAGCAGAGCGTTGGTCTCCTCTGTGGCCACGTCATCCGTGAGGTCGATGATGAACATGTCGAAAAAGTCGTAGGCGAGAGTGAAGGCTGTAAGGTAATCTTTGGAAATGCAGGCTGCGATGATGTCGTCCGGTCTGTCTGCCTGGATATGGCTTATGGCCTTGCGGACTCCGGCGGCCCCCATGGGACCGGCTTCCGTGAAACTGAACCCCAGAGCGGTAAGGTCGTTGTAGAGTTCGCAATGGATGTCCAGTCCTGCGCCGAGACCGACCGGGTTGCAGAAATTGAGGCCGAACACTTCGCGCTGGAGGCCCTTCTGGCTGCCGGAGTGTATCAGGCGGTTGATCTTTCGTCCGAACGGAATCTTTCCGATGAGCTGGAAATATCTCAGTCCCACCCTGGATGCGCGTTCCGTGTCCATGTGGCGCGCCAGAGGCTTGATTATGAAGTCGTATAAACTCATGGGACGCAAATTTAGGACTTTATTTCAATTCCTGATAGGTGTTGTCATCGAAAAAAATGATGATTTTGGATACATTGCGCTTACTTCCAGGCAGTTGTATGGGAATATCTCCAGTAATCGCTTCAGGTTGCAGTCTGTCCGAACTCTTTTTTTCTGTCTGAGGATTCTGCGGCTTTTCCGCAGTTTGTGCAGCAGAGTCGGTCTTTGGCGTATTGTCATCATCGAACAGGGTAGCGGGAACAGCTCCGGAGTTGAACATCTTGCCTTTGCCTGTGATGAGCCAGTCCAAATTGAGTGTCGGGTATTGCCTGGCCATGTTTTGGATAAAATCGAAGCCAGGCTTGTTGCGGCCGGCAAGGATATGTGACACACTGGCCCTGGCTACGCCGATGCTGTCGGCGAACTGGGACTGGCTGATGTTTTCAGCCTTGAGGAACTGCTCCAGACGCTTGTTCATGATGTAACGGATGTTTTCACAAAAGTAACCAAAACTTATGTAAATTGCAAGTTTTACACATGTTAACAAACCCGAGTGTTGATAACTTGTTGAAATGTTATCTTGAAGTAACAGGATAGATAAAATCGTTTTAATACTGATATATTGAAATTTACCTAATTTTTTTTATTCAAAGGAGGCTCTCCGGGCCGGTTTTTTCTCAATCACGATAATCCTGCTTAAACAAAGGCTTGAGAATAATATGGTAAATCACTGATTGATAGAACACTATAAAAAGAAAAATATATACATAAGTTACGCTTATGTTACAAAAGTGGACAGATTGACATTGATGATGTTGAATGCTTGAAATTTACATCTGTATCATGGCGCGTTACAAAAATCAACAACGGGTACTCGGATATAATCGCTATATTTGCCCCATGATACCAGAAATCAGAATTGAGGACTACAATTATCCCTTGCCTGATGAGAGGGTCGCCAAGTACCCCCTTGCACAGAGGGATTCCTCCAAGTTGCTTGTATATAAAGATGGAATCATCAGCGAGCATGTCTTCCGTGAGATCCCGGATCAACTCCCGTCGGACTCCATAATGGTTTTTAACGAGACCAAGGTGGTGCCCGCGCGACTTTTTTTCCACAGGCAGTCCGGAGCCCATATTGAAGTTTTCTGTCTGGAGCCCCAGGAGCCCTCGGACTATAATGTCAATTTCGCTTCCACCAGATCCTGCCGCTGGACATGTGTGATCGGGAACGCCAAGCGTTGGAAGGACGATGTGCTTTCGCTTGACGTGCACGAAGGGGAACTTGCGCAGATCGCGCTCAAGGCCCGACTTATCATGCGGGAGGGGCAGACCGGCATTGTGGAGTTCAGCTGGCAGGGGGACATGCCATTTTCACGTGTGCTTGAGCTGTGTGGGCAGGTGCCGATTCCTCCATATCTCAACAGGGATACAGAAGATATTGATATTGAAAGGTATCAGACGCTTTATGCGAGGGTACGCGGTTCTGTGGCCGCTCCGACGGCGGGACTTCATTTCACGGAAAGCGAACTGCAAAGGATAAGAGAAAAGGGCATTGATATGGAAAAGGTCTGCCTTCATGTGGGGGCCGGCACTTTCCTTCCGGTGAAGAGTTCCCTCATCTCGGGGCACACGATGCACAGGGAGCCGTTTGCGGTGAGCCTTGGTTTTCTCCGGGATCTGCGTGCGGGCGGGAAGAAGGTGATCGCGGTCGGCACGACCTCGGTGCGCACGCTTGAATCGCTTTATTATGCAGGCGTGTCCTGCATAGAGGAAGGTTCGCCTCGCGATGTTACTCAATGGGCTCCGTATGAGCGTGAGTATCAGTACACATTGGATGAGGCTCTAGATGCTCTGATAGAGTTCCTTGAGGACAGCGGGCTTGAGGAGCTCAAGGTCGGGACACGGATCATCATCGTCCCGGGCTTCAGGTTCAGGGTGGTGGACATGATGGTGACCAATTTCCACCAGCCGCAGAGCACGCTGCTTCTGCTTATTTCCGCCTTTGTGGGCGGCGATTGGCGGAGGATCTATGACTACGCGCTCTCGCATGGGTTTCGTTTTCTCAGCTACGGTGACAGTTCACTACTTTTCAGGGCGGAGCGGTGATGGAAGACAAGCGTTTTGACCAGATTCGGCCATATCCGGAAGAAAAGGCGGTGAAGACCCTGCACCGCCTGGCGTTCAACCCCTTGATTGCCCTGGCATCCCGGCGTCTGTTTCCGGGGGAGCCTTTCTGGCATCTCGGGAAAATGTTCCGGGCTGTGGAGTCGGTGGATGATTTCCAGTGTCATGTACTGGCACTTGCGATTGATGCCCTTCTGAAGCGGACATCTTCGGGGTTCGCCTGTGAGGGACTAGAGAATTTGCGTGCGAACAGGACTTTCCTCGCCATCTCCAACCACCGCGACATCACCCTTGACGCTGCGCTCACGCAGCTGGCCCTGTACAGGCACAATATTCCTTTTATGGAACTCTGCATCGGCAGCAATCTGATGGATGACAACAGGATGGCTTCCGATCTGCTGCGTTCGGTGAAGATGATCCGTGTGCTTCGCGGGCTTCCGGCACGGGAGGCTTATGCGGCCTCGCACCTGCTTTCCGAGTATATACGAGAATCAGTCGCCGGGGGCAGGAGTTCGATCTGGATTGCGCAGAAGGAGGGGAGAGCCAAGAACGGACTTGACCGTACCGCGCACGGCATCATCAAGATGCTGGACATGAGCGGGGTCAAAGGGTTTTATGAGAATTTCAGTGAACTGCACATCACGCCGATGAGCATATCGTACGAATATGAACCCTGCGACATAAGCAAGGCCCGGGAGACTCTGATTTCATCCACGCGGCGCTATGTCAAGAAAAAGGGTGAGGATACGCGAAGCATCCTGGACGGTATCCGCATGTGGAAAGGCGGTATTCATCTTACCGTCTGTCGGCCTTTGGGCGATGATGAACTCAAGATGGCTTCGGCTTTGGAGCGGGCGCAGCGCTACCAGGCGTTACGCGAGATGATAGACAAGCGTATAATCGAGGGCTACAAACTGTGGAATACAAATTACATTGCTTATGATCTCCTGAACTCTTGCGAGAAATATGCGGCTCTGTACAGTTCTTCGGAGCGTGAGGCTTTCGTTGATTATGCTGAGCGGCGCCTGGACAGTGTTGAGCCAGAACTCGACCGGGATGCGCTGCGCAGGCAGTTCTATTCCTTGTATGCCGGTCCTGTTGTATCAAAGGAGCGTATTCTTTGAGCGGGGGCTCAAGGTCGGGGAGGTGTTGTCGATATAGTCAACTTAACATAATATAAATTGTGTAACAAAACGGGCGGGACGGGGGAGCAGGGCATATTTCCATGCCTGGCGGTCGCTGATAGCGAAACTTGTATTATCTTTGCGCGGTTATGTCAAAACGAGACAAAGAAGTTCAGATCATAGAGAATCTCACTGTTGAGCACATTGCCGCTGAAGGCAAATGCATTGCCCATACAGATGATGGAGTTGTGGTGTTTATCGAGTATGCGGTGCCCGGGGATGTCGTCAACGTCCGGGTGCTCCGCAAGAAGAAATCATTCATCGATGCCCGGATCACTGAGATTGTCAAGCCGTCCAAGTACAGGCTTGAGCCTTTCTGCGAGCATTTCGGCATCTGCGGAGGCTGCCGCTGGCAGCTCATCCCTTATCCTATGCAGCTGGAGTCAAAGCGCCGTCAGGTTGCTGACCAGTTCAGGCGCATAGGGCATCTGGAGTTCCCCGAGGTCTCCCCTACGATCGGTTCTGACAAGACAGTCCTGTACCGTAACAAATTGGAATTCACAGCCTCCAACAAAAGGTGGATACTTCCTGACGAGGATCCGGACAATATTCCGCCTGACCAGAGGCAGGGTCTGGGTTTCCATGTGGGCAAGTTTTTCGACAAGGTTCTGGATATTAGGCGCTGCTATCTTCAGAAGGAGCCTTCAAACGCCTTGCGCCTTTTCATAAAGGATTATGCCGTAAGCCATGGCATACCTTTCTATGACATAAGGGAAAATACTGGAGTGTTCCGCAATATGTTCGTACGGACGACGGACGATGGACAGGTGATGCTGATCATCTGCTTCGCGGCCGAATTTGACGGACGTGAGGCCATGCTGGACGCCATAGCGGGAGCTTTCCCCGAGATCACATCCCTCTATTATGTGATCAATTCCAAACTGAACGACAGCATAGCCGACCAGGAGTGCATCCTCTACCGCGGGGACGAGGCAATATACGAGAAGATGGAGGATCTCCGCTTCAGGATAGGGCCAAAGTCTTTTTACCAGACAAACAATGCCCAGGCTCTTAAACTCTACACCGTGGCCCGGGACTTTGCCTCCCTTACGGGAGAGGAGATCGTCTATGACCTCTATACCGGCACCGGCACCATAGCGCAGTTCGTCAGTTCAAAGGCTGCCAAGGTCATAGGCATTGAATATGTGCCGGAGGCTATCGAGGATGCCAAGGTCAATGCCCGCGACAACGGGATAGGCAACTGCGAGTTCTTCGCCGGTGACATGAAGGACATCCTGACGGAGAATTTCATCGGTGAGCACGGGCGTCCGGATGTCATCATCGCTGATCCTCCCCGGGCCGGAATGCATCCGGATGTGGTGGAGACGATTCTGCGCGCCGAGCCTGCGAGAATCGTGTACGTCAGCTGCAATCCGGCTTCCCAGGCAAGGGATCTTGAGGCCCTGTGCCGTAAATACCGCATCACGGACGTCCAGCCTGTGGATATGTTTCCGCATACCCAGCATGTGGAGAACGTCTGCCGTCTTGAACTTCTTAATCTCTAAAAAATGGCAATAGATATTCTTCTTTTGATTGTCGGTCTCGCCCTTATCGTGTTCGGCGCGGACTGGCTTGTCGACGGGGCGTCCGCTGTGGCGCGCAAGGCCGGCATCAGTGAGTTTGTCATCGGCCTTACCATCGTCGGTTTCGGCACCAGTTGCCCCGAACTTGTCGTCAGCCTGACGGGAGCCTTCCAGGGCAATGCTGACATAGCGATAGGCAATGTCGTGGGATCCAACATCTTTAATGTTCTTATGATTCTCGGCATTACAACCCTGATAGCCCCTGTGGCGATGTCCCGGGTCAACGCGCGGGTCGATATTCCCATAGCGCTTGGGGTTACCGTCCTTTTCATGGTCCTTGCCCTGACCGGAAAGGGGATAAACCGGATAGAAGGCCTTGTGTTGCTGCTGGTTTTTGCGGCTTATGTCTACTATTGCTTCAAGTTTGACAAGCCTGCGGAAGATGCGGGCGGTGCGGAGGAAAGCCGGCAGAAAGTACGCAGCGTATGGTTTGCCGTGCTACTGATCGCAGCCGGACTCGCCGGGCTGATCTTCGGCGGCCAGCTCTTTGTCGGCCATGCCACCAACATCGCTCGTGCGGTCGGGGTATCCGACAAGGTCATCGCCCTCACCCTGCTCGCCGGAGGCACTTCCATGCCGGAACTCGCCACCTGCATTGCAGCCGCTGCCAAGCACAAGGACCAGTTGGCCCTCGGCAATATTCTGGGATCCAATGTATTCAACATCCTCCTTATACTCGGCTGCTCGGCTGTCATCACTCCCCTCTCCACTGCGGCTATGACTGCGGCGGATTTCGGCGCCTTGCTATTGAGCATACTGCTCCTTCTGGTGAGTGCTTATTCCGGGCACAGGGACAGGGTGGACCGCTGGGAAGGTGTCGTGATGATACTTGTGTATATTGCTTATATGATACTCCTTTTTATGAAGTAAAGTTCAGAAAGACAGGGCAATAGACATATTTACACTATAATGTTCCGCCACATTGTGGCGGATATTTTCTTTTTGTACTATACCCGGTCCCTCCTGATTCATGACAAGCGGGCTGTCGAAAACCGCCCGCAGGCTGATCATGACATCGAGACAGAAATCAGGCGTCAGCCAGAGGCGGTAGCCCTCTCCCCCGTCGAACATCGGGAGGACGGGCCGGCTGTAGGCTTCCACTTCGCTCCTGAAGCCTATGCCTCCATCGATGAAAGTGAAGACCCCCTCACCATATAGTCCCGCGGGCGCGAAACTCACCCTCAGGAGCAGCGGATACGCCTGGCAGTCATCGGAAACTCCTGACCAGCCGGCACACAGCGACAGGTTGACTTTCTCATGGATGTCGTATCCTATCTTGGCGAGGATCTGCCCTCCGGGCCTTCCGAGATATTTGCGGGTGGTCTCATTGATGCGGTAGCCTTCCTCGCTTATGATGTTGATATGGCGGTAACTGTATATCCTTTGGGAGTATCCCCACTCTAAGCCGAAATGCAGTTTCCATGCATTTCCCCTTTCCTGCGCCGCCATGTTCATGGCGGCCATGGACAGCAGTATGGACAGAAGTGTGCGTCTCATGGCTCAGAATCTGCAATATATGCACAGTTGCGGGGTCAGGCAGTAGTAAAGTCCCCTTTTGTAGAGAGACAGCAGCATGGCGCCTGAATCTCTGTCTTTGCGGATGTGCAGACCCGGGTTGACACAGAAGCTGATGTCTATGCTCAGACGGTGGGCAAAGAAGTCCGCGGACAGGCCCACGTTTCCGGAGAGTGCGGCCACTATTCCCATCTCCTTGTATGTCTGCCCGTCCGAGCTGAAGAAGTGGCGCTCATAATCATGAAGGTATCCGGTAAAAAAACCCGGGCCCGCGTGCAGTGCAAGATACGAGTAGCCGTAGTCCGCGTATGCGATTATATAGTCCCGTGTCAGACTGGCTGCGATGCCGGTGTCGCATGTCCTGCCGGAAAGGACACCGAACATGTCTGCATATAAGTTGATAAAGGTCATGGAGGCTCCGTCCTGTGGCTTAAATGCGGCTCCGATACCGAATCCCTTCAGGGAGTTGAACACCCCAAGGTAACGCTCTTGCGCGGCGGTTTCGCTGCATACTGCGGACATTACGGCAGCCAGAGCCAGTGATATTGCTGCTTTTGCTCTCATCCGGGGCGAAGATAGGCATTTCTTTGATTATTTCATATTATCGCGTATCTTCGCAGACCTTTGACTATACTTATGTGCACGGTTTCGATCATTATTCCGATATATAATGCGGAGAGGTATCTCCGACGCTGTCTTGACAGCATCAAGGTCCAGACTTTTTCTGACTGGGAGGCCGTGTGTGTCGATGACGGAAGCACTGACGCCTCGGCTGGGATACTGTCCGCCTTTTCTGATGCAGACAGGCGTTTCAAGCTCATAAGCAAAAGCAACGGAGGCGTGGCGGATGCGCGCAACGCCGGTCTGGATGCGGCATGTGGGGAATATGTCATGTTTGTGGATCCGGATGATTTCATCCATCCCCAGACGCTGGAGCTGGCGGTGGGGCTGTCCCGTGCCGACTCTACGGATATAGTCTGCTGGACCTATGACCGGGTCTGGCGCTCCGGGATGATGGAAGGTCTCAAGTCCGGCTCTGCACCGGAAGGCCTCAGGCCGAGGAGCCTTTCTGTATGCTATGATATAGGTACAGTGCCGAAGAAGGTGACCTATGACATGGTTTCGCACCTGACGGAGATGGAGAAGCCGCGTGGTGTAGAGTGGCCCATACGGCATTTCTATCTCTGGCAGTACCTGATGCGTTCTGACCTTGTGAGGGATCTGCGTTTCATCAAGGAACTGAAAATATATGAGGATTTCCCCTGGCTTTGCGAACTCCAGCTGCGCAACCCTTCCGTGACTATCACTGAACTTCCGCTGTATTATTATTATATCAATAAAGATTCAATAGACATGAGCCTCGGGTCGGGAAGCGTCAGGGCCCGCTGCCTTATAGCCGGGCTTCTGCATTGCGTCCGTCTTTACCGTGAAGCGGATGCTTTCCAGTCAGCGGCCTGGTCCAGACTGTGCAAGTGGCCTATGATCCGCTTCCAGCTGCGGCGAAACCTTGAACTCTCATCCGATGCCGACAGGCCGGAACTCCGCAAATCGCTTCTGAAACTGAGGCGGGAAGGCGGATTTGACTCACCGCCGGGTCTCGGATATTGGATTTGCCGTCTGAAGATCTACCGTTTCATGAACAAAATTTGAGAATATGCCCGCAATATCAGTGATAATACCTGTCTATAATGTCGAGAAATACCTGAGGCGCTGTCTTGATTCTGTCCTCGGACAGACGTTCAGCGATTGGGAAGCCGTATGTGTCAATGACGGCAGTCCGGACGGCAGCCGCGGCATCATAGAGGAATATGCGGCATCGGATTCGCGCTTCCTGCTGCTGGACAAACCCAACGGAGGACTTTCGGACGCGAGGAATTTCGGGCTGTCCGCAGCGCATGGCGATCATGTCATCTTCCTTGACTCGGATGATTTCATCCACCCTCAGACTTTTGAGATTGCCATGGGGCTGGCGGAGAAAAACGGCACGGATATAGTGTCGTGGTATAAGGATCCCAACTACCGTAATCTGACCATGCTCCGGCATTTTCTTCATCTCGACACGATTTCTTACAGGCCGTCGGGCTTCCGCAGACGTTTCAGACTCGATAAAGTGAAATTCTGCAGGACAGATGACATCATCTCCCATGTGACCGAGCGTTCGCACCCTGAGGGCATCGACTGGCCTCTGAAGCATTTCTATGTATGGCGTCATCTCATCCGCCGGGGAGTTCTGGACGGCGTGAGCTTCATAAAAGGCATAACTTTCGAGGATTTTCCGTGGTGGAGCGAGGTTCTGCTCAAAAGACCGTCGGTGACCATCACTTATCTTCCTTTCTATTACTACTATCCTAACTTCAAGTCGATTGACCTCGGCTCGTCCAGAATCAAGAAGATGCGCAGCTGGTGTGCCGGGCTTGAGTATTCTTTTGCGCTTTATGCGACCGAAGCGGACAGCAGGCAGATGGATCTCTGGTCAGCCAACTGCAAATGGCCGGTGATTAATGTCATGATAGGCCGCTGGCTGCCCAAATTCAATCCAGCCTCGGAGGAATGCTCAGAACTTGTCTCAGGCCTTGGACGGCTTTGGGATGCCGGAGCCTTTGAGGATGTGAGAGATGAGCGCGGGCGGAGAAGCCGGGAAGCGGTGGCGCGGTTTATCGGAAAGTGAAAAAAAAGTCTTATATTCGCAGCGCGTATACTAAAGAACTAGACAATGTCAGTAGAAATCAAAGAAGTGCAGTCTCGCAAGGAGCTGCGTGAATTTGTCAATTTTCCGGAGAAACTATATAGACACAATCCATATTATGTCCCGCCTCTTGAGTTTGACCAGATGGACACTCTGGACCAGAAGAAAGGGGCGGCGCAGGAATTTTGCGACTCGAAGCTCTATCTTGCATACAAGGACGGTAAGCTTGCCGGCAGGGTGGCCGCAATCGTCAACAGGCTTGCCAACAAGCAGTGGAACCACAAGGAGGTGCGTTTCGGATGGTATGATTTCATCGATGACAGGGAGGTCTCCAAGGCCCTGATGGACAAGGTGGAGGAATTCGGGCGCAGTTATGGCATGGATTCGGTGGTCGGTCCGCTCGGCTTCACGGATTTCGACCCTGAAGGGCTTCTGATCGAAGGGTTTGACCAGCTCAGCACGATGGCCTTGATCTACAATTATCCATATTACGTGGATCATATCGAGGGCATGGGCTTCCAGAAAGATGCTGACTGGATTGAATATAAGATTTACATGCCAAAAGTGCTTCCGGAGCGCGTGGCAAGGATGGCCAATATAATAAGGCAACGGGCCAATGTGCACATCACTCCCCTTACCCGCAAACTCATAAGGGAGAAAGATTATGCTCACAAGATTTTCAAGATAATCAACGACTGCTACAAGAATCTGTACAACTTTACCGTCCTTCCCGAGAAGATGGCCGACAAATATATCGGATTCTATCTGAAGGTACTTGATCTTAATTATGTCAGTCTTGTTGAGAATGACAAGGACGAGATCGTCGCGTTCGGGATCACGATGCCTTCCATTGCCAGGGCTCTCCAAAGAAGCCGCGGCAAGCTCTTCCCTTTCGGATGGTGGTTCCTTGCGAAGTCACTTTTCTTCAAGAGGGAAGAAGGGGTCGAGATGCTTCTTGTCGGAGTGAACCCGGAGTACCAGAACTCAGGTGTGAACACCCTTGTGCAGGCCGACATGTTCAGAAAATACACTGAAGCAGGCGTGAAATGGGCGGAGACCAACGCCATCCTTGAGACTAACATCAAGAACCAGGGCCAGTTCAAGGAGTTTAATCACGAATGCAAGAAAAGACGCCGTTCTTACATAAAAAAGCTTGATTGATAAGCGGTAAAACAAAAGTGTCAGATTCAGCAACAAAAATGTTACCGCCCCTTCCGGAGCGGATGCGGCCCAAGAATCTGTCGGAATACGCAGGGCAGCGCCACCTTGTGGGAGAAGGCTGCATCCTGCGTAAGATGATTGACTCCGGCAACCTGACATCTTTTATCCTATGGGGACCTCCGGGCGTAGGAAAGACCACTCTGGCCCGCATCATCTCCACGACTCTTGACAGGGAGTTCTACACTTTGTCCGCCGTCAGTTCCGGAGTCAAGGATGTCCGGGACGTGATTGACAAGGCTAGGTCAAAGTCTCTTTTTTCAAGTGCCGCACCCCCGATCCTTTTCATTGACGAGATCCACCGCTTCAACAAGGCGCAGCAGGACGCTTTGCTCGGGGCTGTGGAAGCGGGCATTGTGGTGCTAATCGGAGCTACGACCGAAAATCCGTCTTTTGAGGTGATCACTCCCCTCCTGTCCAGGTGCCAGGTATTTGTGCTCAAGAGCCTTGAGGTGGAAGATCTCCGGCGGCTTCTTGATCGTGCGCTGTCTGAAGATGAAGTTCTGAAGCATAAAGATATTGAGGTGCGCGAAACCGAAGCCCTCTTCAGGCACAGCGGTGGCGATGCCCGCAAACTGCTCAACATTCTGGAACTTGTCACCGATGCCGCTTCCGGGCAGGAAAAGGTTGTGATAGACAACGCGTCGGTCACCGCCTGTCTACAGGACAATGTGGCGATATATGACAAGGGTGGAGAGATGCACTACGACATCATCTCGGCTTTCATAAAGAGTGTGCGGGGCTCTGATCCCAACGCGGCCGTATATTGGATGGCGCGGATGCTGGATGGAGGAGAGGATCCTCTTTTTATTGCCAGACGCCTGTGCATCCTCGCAGCTGAGGATATAGGACTTGCAAATCCGAACGCCCTGCTGCTTGCGGAAGCCACTTTCCGCATCGTGCACAACATAGGTATGCCTGAAGCCCGTATCCCCTTGAGTGAATGCGCTATATATCTTGCGGGTTCTCCCAAGAGCAATTCTGCCTATTTGGCGATTGATGAGGCTCTTGCTGCGGCGAAAAGCGATTCTTTGGCTGCTGTCCCCTTGTACCTGCGCAACGCTCCGACAAAATTGATGTCGGATCTCGGATATTCTGACGGATACAAGTACGCGCATGACTTCCCGGGACATTTCGCTGATCAGGAATATATGCCGAAGGAGTTTGCCGGGAGGGTGTTCTATCATCCGCAGGAGAACAGGCATGAGGACTCGCTGAAGTCTTATCTCAAGTCCTGCTGGCCAAAGTATTATCCAAAATGATGACGATTCCCCGGACTGTCCTCTCCCAGCGGGAGTATTTCCGTAGCGGTGCAACGCTTGACCTTGACTTCCGCCGCAGGATGCTCAAGTCTCTAGACGCCGCGCTCTGCAAATACGCAGATGACCTGTATGAAGCCCTATGGGCGGATCTCCACAAGTCAAGGGAAGAGGCCTATCTCACCGAAATAAGCATTGTAAGCGGTGAAATCAGGGAAGCCATCAGGAATCTTGGCCGCTGGGCCTCCCGGAAGCGCTGCCGCACTCCCCTTTCATGTCTGCCTTCAAGAAGCTATACTGTGGCCGAGCCTCTGGGGACGGTACTTATCGTCTCTCCGTGGAACTACCCTGTGCAGCTGGCCCTGAATCCCCTCGTGGGGGCGATAACGGCCGGATGTACGGCAGTGCTTAAATTCTCTCCCGGTGCGCCTTCTGTAAGTGAGGTGCTCGGAAGGATGCTGGACGATTGCTTCGGGCCGGAATATGTCGCGCATTTTCAGGGACACAGGGATGTCAACGAGGCTTTGTTCGCGGAGCGCTATGACTTGATTTTCCTCACCGGAAGCCCGGCACTGGGAAAGGTTGCAATGCAGGCTGCCGCAAAGAACCTGACTCCTGTCATCCTGGAACTTGGCGGTAAAAGCCCCTGCATAATCGATGACGGCGCAGATATGGCCATAGCCGCAAGACGTGTGGCCTGGGGCAAGATCATCAATGCCGGACAGACCTGCATAGCTCCGGATTACATTCTGATACGAAAGGGGCTGAAAGCGGATTTTGTAAGGGAATTCAAGGGTGCGACAAGTGCATTGCTGGGCGGAAAGCCTGAGCAGAGCCGGTTCTACGGCCGGATGTCAAGTGAACGTGCCTTTGACCGCGTGGTGTCATATCTTGATGATGGGGAGATACTTGCCGGGGGACATAAAGACCGGGCATCTCTTTACGTCGAACCTACTGTCCTCGGTGGGGTCAGTCCTGAATCCCCAGTAATGCAGGAAGAGATCTTCGGCCCTGTCTTCCCGTTGATCGAGTATGACAATCTTGAGGAAGCGATGGATTTTGTCAACTCGAGGCTTAAACCTCTTGCCCTGTACTATTTCGGAGAAGAGCGCAAGGGATGGGCTTTCATCCGGCATACGAGTTCGGGAGGAGCCTGCATCAACGACACCATAATGCACATTGCCAATCCGGATCTGCCGTTCGGCGGAGTCGGCAATTCCGGTATGGGGCATTACCATGGGAAGGAGAGTTTCCTCGCATTCTCCCATATCCGCTCCGTGCTGTGCTCTCCGCGCCGCATTGACGTGCCGTTCAGGTATATGCCTTACAGGTTTTTCGGCCTGGTCAAAAGACTGCTGGGGTAGTCCCTACGGGAGAGGGATCTTGAGCTTCTGGCCAGGTCGGATGTTGTCGCTTTTCATGCCGTTGGCTTTCTTTATGTTCTCTGCGCTTACACCCGGGTAGAGTTTGGCTATGTTGTACAGGGAGTCGCCCTGACGGACGGTGTAGGTGCTTGTCCTGCCGGAAGATGATGACTTTCCGGAGGAGGAGGATTTCGCCGAAGGGTTCTTGGTGGCCCCGTAGATGTAGAGGGTCTGTCCTGCACGGATGTTGGCCGACCTGAGGTTGTTCCACTTCTTTATCTGGCTGACGCTCACTCCGTAGCGGGAGGCGATGCGCCCGAGGTAGTCGCCGCTTTTGACCTTATATGCGATACGCTGCTGGCCTGCCGGGCGGCTTCCCTTGCGGCTTACGTCCCTCAGGACTTTCTTGCTCATCAGGGAGTCGGCCTTGAAACTGTAGAGGGAGTCCCTGTCGGCTTCCAGGAATGCATTCGTCCAGGTGTATGGGAGCTTCAGGATATAGCCCTTGCTGTTGCCGGGGATGATTTCGTGTACGTACTGCGGGTTGAGGTTCTTGAGGGCTTCCATCGGTACGCCGACCACGGAGCTGATCTGCACGAAGTGGAGGTTCTTGTGGATCTGGAAGGTGTCGGTCTGCGCCGGCATGCCGACGTTCTGCGGCAGGATGCCGTATTCTTTGTGGTAAGTCATGGCATACATGGCACCCACGAATGCCGGCACGTAGCCTCTCGTCTCCCTCGGCAGATAGGGGTAGATGCTCCAGAAGTCACGCTGGCCTCCGGCTCTTCTGATGGCTTTGGAGACATTGCCCGCGCCGCAGTTGTAGGAACTGATGGCCAGCGCCCAGTCCCCGAATATCTTGTATGCGTCGCGCAGGTAGCGTGCGGCTGCGTCCATGGCTTTTTCGACATCGAGGCGCTCGTCCACGAATGAGTTGATCTCCAGCCCGTAGTTGCGGGCGGTGTTGTACATGAACTGCCAGATGCCCCTGGCGCCGGCGCGCGATGTGGCCACGGGGTTGAGCATGGACTCGATCACGGCCATGTATTTGAGTTCGAGCGGAAGACCGTAGCGGTTGAGCACATCCTCGAACATTGGGAAATAATAGCTGCTCAGGCCCATCACCCGGCTCATTTTTCCCGGCATCCTCTCCGAGTACAGGATGATGTAGTTCTTGACGTTGTCGTTGAACGGCAGGGTTATGAAGGAATTCATGGCGCTGAGCCTGTCGATCATCTCCTGGTCTGAGACATTGGAGGAGAAGCGCACGGAATCCATGTCGAATTCTGATACGGAGTCGGCATCGCCTGCAAACGAGTTCCTGTACCAGAGGTGCAGGAGACTGTCACTCACTTCGGCTGTGTATTCTATGCTGTCCTCCGCCTCTGCGGCATTGTTGCCCTCGATCACGGCCCGCAGCTCGCTGTCTTCTATATAGCGTCTTTCCTCAAGGCTGTCCACAAGGGCCTGAAGCGAATCGAGGCTGGCCTTGAGGGCGCTGTTTTCCGTCTGGAGGGCTTTCCGGCTGGGACGTTTGAAGAAATCGGAGATGCTCTGCGCATGCGTTTCGGGCAGGGAGAGCAGGAAAATTGAAAGGATTATTGCTGTCGGTCTTGTCATTGTCAAAATTTCATTCCAAATTTCAACCCCAGTGCGGGACTGCCGTATCCTCCGGCGGAGGCGAGCTGGCAGCCCGGGGCCATTATTGCCGGGGCGAGATTGAGGGAGATGTCATCATCCACCTCAAAGTTATGCATGTATGAGAACACGTTGGCATCCATCACCTGAAGAAGATATACAGCTGCGGTGATGAGCAGGGCATAGTCGCGGTAGCGTCGGTACACATTGCGGTAATAGAGAGCCTGGTCGGCTGTGATGGGGCCTGTATACTCATGTTCCCTGTCTGTGGCCTCGATGTATATGTTGCGGAATCTCTGGAAGTTGCGGGAGAAGTCGGAGTAGTAGTGGATGCCGGCGGCCATGGCTCCGAGATAAAGCGGGAGTTTCCAGTATTCGCGGTTGTAGATCTGTCCCAGACCCGGAATCAGGATGGAGAACATCGTGGCCTTGCCGGCATGAGGGTATTCGGCAGGGCTGTAGTTGAGCACTCCGTCCATCATTGTCCCCCAATAGGCAAGTCCGGCTCCTATGAAGCACCATTTTGCCGCATCTTGTCTCCCGTGAGTGTTGAGGTAGATTCCGGCGCCGAGGCTTCCGCCGATCGCGCCATAGACGATGGGGAGTTTCCAGTACTGCCTGTTGTAGATCTGGCAGCCCCCTATCATGACGGCCGAACCCATGGCCATTGTTCCCATCTTGATCTGCTTCTGGTGCCTGAGCCCTCCCATGTATTCTTTGAATGAGAAGAGCACATCGGTGGTGTCGACCTTGTCGGCGGGGTCGGAGTTGTACTGCTGTGAAAACGCCTCGTCCCTGAACTGGGCGCCGGCAGAAAAAGTGGACAGCAAGAATGCCGCCACAATTGCGCACGCAAACCTGATGTACCTTTTGATCGGACTCATCAGAACTGCTTGTCTTCAAGGGCTTTGACGAACGCCCGCACTTCGTCATCGGAGTTGAAGCGGATGGTCATCGTGCCTTTTCCGCTGCTACTGCGCTTCATCGATATGCTGCTTGAGAAATACTTGCCCACGTGCTCAAGGACCTTGTAGTATTCGTTTGGCAGGTCCTGCTCTCTGGATTTGGTGCGTGTCTGGCTTGACTTGGGGTCGAGGACAATTTTCCGCGCAAGCGATTCAAGTTCCCGGACTGACAGCCCGTCCCTTATGACAAGGTCGCAGAGCTTCTCCTGGAGCTCCGGATCTTCGACACCGAGTATGGCCTTGGCGTGACCGGCGCTGAGCAGGCCCACTTTGATGTCGTGCTGGACTTTGGCCGGGAGCCTGAGAAGCCTTATCGTGTTGGTCACTGTGGCTCTCTTCTTCCCCACCCTGTCCGCCAGCATGTCCTGGGTGAGAGAACATTCGTCGATGAGGCGCTGGTAACTTAACGCCAGTTCGATAGGGTCGAGGTTTTCCCTCTGGACGTTCTCTACTATCGCCATCTCCAGCATGCCCTGGTCGTTGGCGTCGCGTATGTATGCCGGTATGGTGGTCATGCCGGCCAGGCGGCAGGCCTTGTAGCGGCGCTCTCCGCTTATGATCTGGTAGCGGTTGTCCGCCATTCTCCTTACTGTGACGGGCTGGATGAGTCCGAGCGTCCGGATGGACGCCGCAAGTTCTTCCAGGGCCGTCTGGTCGAAGGACATCCGGGGTTGGAACGGGTTCGGTTCGATCATGTCCACAGGAATCCTGAGGATGTCGGCCGTGTTCTCCTTGAGTCCGCGTGTCCCGACTACCTCCTTGTTGACGTATCCGACGGGCTTGCGCAGTGCATCGGCGTTCGGCACCTCTCCCAGAAGTGCGCTCAGGCCCTTGCCTAGTCCTCTTGGCTCTTTGCTCATATCTGCTCTCCGTTATGTTCCATCACTTCTTTTGCAAGGTTCAGGTAATTGTTTGAACCCATGCACATCACATCATAGAGTATTATAGGCTTGCCGTGCGAAGGGGCTTCACTGAGGCGTATGTTGCGCTGGATGATGGTTTTGAAAACCATTTCCCTGAAGTGGTCGCGGAGTTCGGCGTGCACCTGGCTGTGCACCTTGGTGCGTCCGTCGTACATGGTGACGACAAAGCCTTCTATCGAGAGGCCGGGATTGTACCCGCCCTGCACGAGACGTATGGTCTGGAGGAGTTTCCCCAGTCCTTCGAGAGCGAAGAACTCCGGCTGTACCGGGATCATCACCGAATCCGCCGCAGTGAGGGAATTGATGGTGATCAGCCCCAGCGACGGTGAGCAGTCTATGATGATGTAGTCGTAGTTGTCCTTGATGGGGGCAAGCACGGATTTCATCACGGACTCGCGCTGCTCCGCCTCGAGGAGCTCGATTTCCGCACCGACCAGGTTGATATGGGACGGAATCATGTGAAGTCTCTCCATCTCAGTCTGTATCAAGGCATCGGCAATGTCTATCTTGCCTATCATCACCTCGTATAAGGTTCTTTTCTCGTCGTTGTCCGGGTTGAAGTTGAGTCCGGAAGTCGTGTTGGCCTGAGGATCGGCGTCGATGATGAGCACCTTCTTCTCGAGGACTGCGAGCGAAGCGGCGAGGTTGATGGCGGTGGTGGTCTTTCCCACCCCTCCCTTCTGGTTTGCGATAGCGATGACTTTACCCATATTCCTGTTGTCGAAGACTGCAAAAGTAATAATTTATTCCTACATTTGCGGTATGTCTGAAACAAAAACCGACTGTTACTTCATCGTCAATCCCCGCGCCGGTTCGGGCAAGACGATGTGTGAATGGCTTCCCGCCGAGCACAGGCTGGAGCGGTCGGGCATTTCATTTGTGACTGCCCTCACCGACTATAAGCGTCATGCCACGGCTCTTGCCTATGAAGCTGCCCAGAGCGGGTACAGGAAAATATATGCGGTAGGCGGTGACGGCTCGGTGCATGAGGTTTTCAACGGGATATGCAGCTGGTGCCGTGACAACGGGGTGCCGACGGAAGAGTTCACCATGGGAGTGGTGCCGATAGGTTCCGGCAACGACTGGATAAAGTCCTTCGGCGTGCCTAATGATGTAGATGACGCTGTGGATCTGATATGCAAGGGGAGCGTCTGTCAGATGGACGTGATAGAGGTCAGCTGCCGTGCCGGCAAGCTCCTGTACATGGCCAATATAGGCGGGGTCGGGTTTGATTCGCACGTCTGTCAGAGGGTCAATTCCCAAAAGGAGAGCGGCAAGCGGGGAAAACTCATATATCTCAATGCCCTGCGCTACACTATGCTGAGCCTCAGAGCGATAGATGTGTGCCTGCTTGCGGACGGCGAACTGGTCTACAACGGCCCCTGCTACTCTCTTGCTTTCGGCAACGGGCGCTATTCAGGAAGCGGCATGCGTCAGGTCCCGAAAGCCAATCCGGACGACGGCCTGTTGGATTATACGATAATCCCGAAGATAGGTCTCGGGAAAATCCTGCATGAACTTCCCCGGCTCTACAAGGGCAATCTCAACGAATCCAAGTACATACTGGGCGGGAAATGCCGCATGCTCCAGATAGTGCCGATGAACGAGAATTCCGAGGATCTGGTCGAACTCGATGGGGAGGTGGAAGGCCGTCTGCCGATGACCCTTGAGGTAACGGGGCACAAGATCAACGTTGTTGCAGGTTCAGTTTCCTTATAGCGAACCTTGCCAGGGAGGCTATCCCCCAGGCGAACAGACTCCCCACCACGAACCCTGTCAGCACGTCGCCGAGGAAATGCTTTCCCACGAAAATGCGGCTCACCCCTACCAGGAATGCCCATGCGAGGATACAATACTTGTACACTTCGTGCCGTGGCATGTTGATTTTGCGGGCATTGCTGAACCCTATCGTGGAACATACCGCGAAGCCGATCGCGTTGGCGGCATGAGCAGAATAAAACCCGTGCAGATTCCCCCTTCCCTCAAGCAGGTGCAGTCCCCTTCCGGCAGTGAATGAATCCCAACATGGGCGCAGCCGGCCGAAGAACTCCTTGGTGAAGTTGGCGAACTGGTCGCACGCCACGATGGTGAGGATGCATGAGACGGTGACAATCAGGGCTTTTTTCCATCCGAGCCTTATGAACAGGAAAATCAGCACAGCCAGATAGAGCGGATACCATATTTCCTTGTCGGAAAACACTCTCCACATCGCGTCTGTAAAACTGCAGTGCAGTGAGTTGATGCTCATGGTTGCTACCCGGTCCGCGTTTTCAAGACGATCCCAGAGCGTCAGTCCTGCAATGCTTTCCATAATGCGTCCTTGAGTTTGTCCAGCCCTTCTCCGGTGCTGGATGATATGAATACGCACGGTATGCCTGCCGGCAGGGACGGGCGCATCTGCTCCTCGATCTCCTTGTCTATGAGGTCACACTTGGTGACGGCGAGCACGCGCTGCTTGGTGAGAAGTTCGGGGTTGTAGAGCTTGAGCTCGTTAAGGAGGGTCTCGTAGCCTTTGGCGATGTCCTCTTCCTCCACGCTGACCATGAAGAGCAGCACCGAGTTGCGCTCTATGTGGCGCAGGAATCTCAATCCTATGCCTTTGCCGTCGTGCGCACCCTCGATGATCCCGGGAATGTCCGCCATCACGAAAGAGCGTCCGTCGTGGTACCGTACAATGCCGAGATTCGGCTCCAGAGTGGTGAAAGCGTATGAGGCGATCTTCGGCTTTGCAGCTGTGATCGTGCTCAGCAAGGTTGACTTGCCAGCGTTCGGGAATCCCACAAGCCCCACGTCTGCAAGGAGCTTGAGTTCAAGGATATAGACTCCTTCCTGCCCGTCTTCTCCCGGCTGGGCGAAACGTGGGGTCTGCATTGTCGGGGTCTTGAAATTGCTGTTGCCAAGGCCTCCGCGGCCTCCCTTGCAGAGGATTCTCTCCTCTCCAGCCTCCATCATCTCGAAAAGCGTCTCCCCTGTCTCGGCATCTTTGACGACAGTGCCGACAGGAACGTCTAGGAATATGTCGGCTCCGTTCTTGCCGCTGCGGTTGGCCGAGCCGCCCTTCTCCCCGTCATCGGCTTTGATGTGCTTGCGGTATTTGAGATGGATGAGGGTCCAGAACTGCGGGTTGGCCCTAAGGATGATGTGGCCTCCGCGTCCGCCGTCTCCCCCGTCCGGTCCGCCTTTCGGTATGTATTTGGCCCGGTGCAGGTGTGCTGAGCCTGCGCCCCCGTGTCCGGATGCGCAGTATATCTTGACGTAGTCTATAAAGTTGCTGTCAGGCATAATTTTCTGTTTGCAAATTACAAATATAAAGAAAGTCCGGTTTATCCGCAACGATAGTCTAGGTTACTCGTACTTCCGGTGGAATACGAGAAGGCACAGGGCACCGGCAAGGGCCATCGGGACTCCGATGAGTGCGGGGAAATTGTAGCCAAGTCCCATTGCCACGGGGATGCCTCCGAGGGAAGCGCCGACCGCGTTGCCGAGATTGAACGCTCCCTGTATGCAGCATCCGCCAAGCATCTCCCCTCCTTCGGAGTGCTTGACTATCAGGTACTGTTCCGGGGAACCGATACCGAAGAGACAGGCGCAGCAGATGAACATCAGCGTCGCCGACAGCCAGCCGGTGCGGGCGAACAGGAACACCAGAAGAAGAGAGGCGGCGGCGATCAGCTGCAGGCAGCATGTCACCAGACCGGGCTTGAAGCGGTCGGAGAGAGGCCCGCTTATAAGATTTCCGGTCACCATGCCGAGCCCGGCCAGGATCATGAGCAGCGAGATGCTGCCGGGACTGAATCCCGCTTCCGTCTGGAGAAGCGGGGAGATGTAGCTGAACCAGCAGAGTATGCCGCCGTTGCCGAGGAAAGTCGCGGCTATTATTAGCCAGGGGGCCTTGTTACGCAGGAAGCGGAACTGGGCTTTCATGCCCCTGTCCGGCAGCGGCTCCACATCGGGCACGCACCTGTGTATCATGAGTATAGTGAGCAGCCCCAGTGCTATAGCCATGACGAAAGGGATACGCCAGCTGAGAGCATGGCTCAGAAAAGTCCCGAGCGGCACGCCCAGCAGGTTGGCGAACGGCATGCCGGCACACATCATGGCCACGGCACTTGTGCCTCTGCCCTCCCGGGCGATCTTTACCGCTACGATAGTTCCCGTGCCGAAGTATGCCCCGTGCGGCAGTCCCTGGATGAAACGTGCGCACAGCAGCGTCCAGTAGTCCGGTGCGACGGAGGCGATGACGGCCCCGAGGGTGATCATGGATGCGAGAAGCATCAGTATCTTCTTGGGACGGCATTTGTACATGAATATCAGTGAGAAAGCACCGACGCAGACGCCGAGGGCATAGACCGATATCAGGTGCCCGGCCTCGGGGATGGAGACCTGCATGTCGCGTGAGACGTCTGTGAGGATGCCTTCTATTATGAATTCAGTGATCCCCAGTGTGAATGTGCCCAAAGCGAGGGCAAGGAGTCCTTTTTTCATTGTTCTGATTCAAAAGAGGAGCGGAATCCGTTGTGGATCCGCTCCCTAGGCCATGGACGTTTTCCTGTCTATCCGATGCTCTCGATGAGGGCGAGCACCCTGCGGCGGTTGTCGTCGATGGTGCCGGTGCCGCCGTCGCACTCGTAGTATTTGCCCGCTTTCTTGTAGTAATCGATAAGCGGCTCTGTCTGAGCGTGATATGTCTTGATGCGGTTGGCGATGGTGGCATCGGAAGCGTCATCGGCGCGGCCCTCTATGGCAGCCCTGTGCTTGATGCGTTCGCGGATGAGGTCGTCGGAAATCATTAGGGATATCACCGCTGTGACGCTCTCGCCTCTTTTCTCGAGGATCTTGTCGAGGTCTTCGGCCTGTGCGATGTTGCGAGGGAAGCCGTCGAGAAGGAAGCCGCTGACACCCTTGGTGTTGTTGAAAGCGGACTCGATCATACCCTCCACAACCTCGTCAGGGACGAGTGAACCGGCGTCGATGAGGGCTTTTGCCTGCTTTCCGAGTTCCGTGCCTGCGGCAATCTCCGCCCTCAGGAGCTCTCCTGTGGAGATGTGCTTGAGGTTGTATTTCTCTGCGATTGCACCAGCGTGCGTGCCCTTGCCGGCTCCCGGAGGGCCAAAAAGAATGTAATATTTCATCTTATTGTCGTCTATAACATAAATGTCTTTTGAATTGCGGCCAAGCTCGTTGTAGTCAAGGCCGAAGCCCACGATGAAGGCATTAGGTATCTGCATCCCGACATAGTCGATCTTCTCAGGCTTGTCATATACGTCCGGCTTCAGGAGAAGGGTGCAGATCTTCACATCGGCTGCACCTTTGCTCAGGAGCATCTCTTTGAGGGCCACGATGGTGTTGCCAGTGTCCACTATGTCTTCGCAGATTATTATCCTCCTGCCTGACACATCGGCGGTGAGGCCCATCACGTTTAGCACTGTGCCCGTGGATTTTGTCCCCTGATACGAGGAGAGTTTGATGGATACGAGCTGGCAGTTGAACTCCAGTCTCTGGAGGAGTTCTCCGGTGAAGGGGATGGCGCCGTTGAGCACGCACAGGACTATCGGGACATCGGTGCAGCCGCGGAAGTCGTTGTTGACTCTGGCGGCCACTTCGTCTATGGCGCGCACTATCCTCTCATTTTTGATGAAAGGCTTGAAGGTCTTGTCTTGCAAGGTTATCTTATCTGACATAAGCGGAATTAACTTAAGGCACGAATTTACGGATTTTTTTTGTATTTTTGGCGGACTTAAGACTTTATGACTATGAAATCGCTTCTTTTGATTGCCGCCCTTCTCGGGCCGGCGGATTTTCATCAGGCCATGCTGGCTCTGAGCGGAGCCACTTGCGTGGAGGATCTCTCAAGTGACGAGGTACTGCGCTATCAGGCTTTCTCCGAGTCCCCTTTGGACATCAATCTTGCAGGCGAGAGCCGTCTGCGCGCCAGCGGCCTTTTTTCAGCATTCCAGTTGGCATCGCTGCTCGAGTATAGGCGCGAGTCCGGGGACATTCTCTCATTTGCAGAACTCGGGCTCATAGACGGCTTTTCTCCTGAGAGCGCGGAGGCCCTGTCGTTCTTCGTATCATTGCGCAGCTCCGCTCCTCCCGGCAGCAGACGGCGTCTGGATTTTCACAACACCCTGACACTCAAGGCATCGGGCCGGAAGACCGGGGAATTGGCCTATGGCTTGAGGTATGAGGCCACTGCCGGTGAAGCGGCTGAGTTGAGATGGACGTCCAGGACCACATATTCTGATCCAGAACCTGCCCTCGGCACTGTCAGCGCGGCGTATTATGGAAGGCGTGCTCTTGGCAAAGTGGTTGTGGGCAACTTCAGCACGCGCTTCGGACAGGGACTGGTGGCCTGGAGCGGCTTCTCTATGTCCGGGTACAGTTCGGCGGAATCGTTTTCACGCAAGGCCTCCGGGCTCGGAGTCACCGGTGCCGCCGGGGCGGAGCACCTTGGAATAGGGACAGACTGGGCATTGGGGCCATACCGTCTGTCGGCAGCCTGTGATGTGGGCATGGAAGGGTCGGTGCTCAACCTTTCACGCAACTGGAAGCGCCTCAGCGCCGGTGTGACGGCAGGCATGCGGGCTGCATCCGTGGACTGGAGGCTCTCTTTTAGGGATGGGAGTTTCTTCGGCGAGGCGGCCGTCTCGTACAGGGGACTCCCCTCCGCGGTGGCGGGGCTGCAATGGGTGCCGCGCTACGGCCGGAAATTAAGCCTGCTCGCGAGGTGGTATGAGCTTGATGCCAAGCAATATAGCGGGGTCGCCGCAGGCTTTGACTCCCCCTCCCTGCTGCTGAGTGCGGATTCCGGAATAAGGCGGGACAAACTCTCATGGCAGCACAAACTGCTTTGTATCCTGCGTCCCACGCTCGCCATCGGGGCATTTTCTCTGAAGCCGTCCGTCAGGGTATCGGCGCGTCTGCGTCCCTCGGACAAGAGTCCTTTGCGCTGTGATTTGAGGCCTGAGTTAAAGGCCAGCATCGGAGGGTATAGCTTGGAGTGCCGGTACAATGCCCTATGGTGCAGGGGGTTCGGCTCTCTGGCTTATATGGGCGGCGGCTACGATGGAGAAAAACTTGATGTGCGGCTGCGTGGCGGGGTTTTCCGGATTGACAACTGGGATGACCGAATCTATGTCTACGAGCATGACGCCCCGGGGAGTTTCAATGTCCCGGCATATTACGGAAAGGGGTGGAATGCTTCGCTCTACCTTGCCTGGCATATAAACAAGGCGCACAGCCTGTGGCTGCGCGCTTCTGTGATAAGTTATCCCTGGAATACGGAGCCCAAGGACGGGCGGGGTGAGCTGAAGCTCCAGTATCGGCTGAGCCTATAGTTCCGGGACGACTTTCCCCATATCGGTGGAATGTGACCCTTTTATGAGTATGGTGCTGTCTGTAAGGGGGTTGTCATGAAGGTAGGCGGCAAGTGCGGCGGAGTCTTCAAACCATTTCCATCCCGGTTCCCCGCCGTCTTTGTCGAGGGCCTTCTTGAATTCCTCGCCCACAAAGTACGCCTGAGGCATTTCCTTGCGGAGGCGTTCAAGCAGTTTGCAGTGCTCGCGGAGTGACTCGTCACCGAGTTCTTTCATGTCTCCGAGCATGGCTGCCTTGTGTTCAGCCTGCATGGCGGCAAAGCTGTCGAGGGCCGCGTCCATGGATGACGGGTTGGCATTGTACGCGTCCACGATGAGGGTGTTGTGCTCTGTGCTCACCATCTGGGAGCGGCTGTTGTCCGGCTTGTATCTCCCTATGGCGGCTATCGCCTCCTTGCGGGTCACACCGAAACGGTCGCCTACGGCGATGGCGGCGAGGACGTTGTCGGCATTGTAAGCCCCAATGAGGTTTGTACTTATGATCTGACCGTCAAGCTTTATCCGCAGGAACGGCTCTTCCGGAGTGGTCGGGAGTATTTCAGCGCTCTGATATTCAAGGCCATATCCGAAGATGTGGCATGGCTGGGAGGAGGCCATGCGGCGCAGCACCTCGTCGTCTTCATTGAGGAAGATTAGAGAATACCTGTGCTCTCCGAGCCACTTGTAGAGTTCCCCCTTGGCCTGTTTGACTCCTTTATATGAGCCGAAGCCGAGCAGGTGTCCCTTGCCGATGTTGGTGATGAGGCCGTAGTCGGGCTTGCATATCCTCACCAGTCTGGCTATGTCGTCGGGGTGATTGGCGCCCATCTCGATTATGGCCACCTGTGTCCTCGGGGTGATGCGCAGAAGGGACAGGGGCACTCCGATGTCGTTGTTGAGATTGCCTTCAGTGGCTGTGACGAGGTAGCGGCATGAAAGCACCTCACGGATGAGGTTCTTCGTGGTGGTCTTGCCGTTGGTGCCGGTAAGGCCGATGACCGGGAGCCGGCCTCCGCCCATCTGGCTTCTGTGGTATGCGGCCAGGTCCTGAAGTGCCTTGAGGCTGTCGTCCACTTTTATGATGCCGCGTCCCTCCGGTATGGATTCCCTATCGGTGACGGCCCAGTATGCTCCGTTGCGCAATGCTGTCTCAACGAAATCGTTGCCGTCAAAATTCTCTCCCTTGAGAGCGAAGAACATTTCTCCGCCCCTGATCTTGCGCGTGTCGGTGGTGACCCTGAACCGGCAGCCGCAAAATTTCTTGTATAATTCTTCTATCTGCATATCAATCATTTCATTCCGGTGCTTCCGAATCCTCCCTCTCCACGGTCTGACTTGCCGAGTTCCTCGACTTCCTCCCATTCAATCTTCTCGTGGGCGGACAGTATCATTTGGGCTATCCGCTCCCCTTTTTCTATGGTGAAATCCTCGTTGCCCAGGTTCACCAGCCCCACTTTCAGTTCCCCGCGGTAGTCGGCATCGACCGTGCCGGGAGAGTTGATGACCGTGATGCCTTTTTTGATGGCGAGTCCGCTCCGGGGCCGGACCTGTATCTCGTATCCGGCGGGGATCTCTACAAACAGCCCTGTCGGCACGAGCGCACGCTCGAGAGGATGCAGGGTGAGGGGCTCTTCGTTGTTGGCCCTCATGTCCATGCCGGCGGCAAGGAGTGTGGCGTATTCCGGGAGCGGGTTTGTGCTCCGGTTGATTATCTTTACTTTCATGCTATTTCGGTGCGAGTCTATATAATACGACAGCTATTATCGCGAATAGGATGTTCGGTATCCAAAGCGCTATCCCGGGAGGAAGCGTGTCCGTGTAGACGAACATCTCGCTGAACCTGAGGAACAGTATGTACGAGAATGCCAGTGCGATGCCGATGCCGATGTTCCATCCTATGCCTCCCCTCTTCTTCTTGGATGACAGAGTGACCCCTATGATGGTGAGGATGATGGCGGAGAACGGCATGGCCCAGCGGCGGTTCTGCTCTATGAGGGCGTACATCACATTTGTGTCCCCCCTCATCTTCTGGGTCGCTATGAGCTCGTTGAGTTGCCCCATGCTGAGGGTCTCTACAGTCTTCTCGTTGACGAAGAGGTCCTTAATCTTGAGGGCGATCACGGTATCCACGTTCTCCTTGTAGCTGACCTTGTCCTCAAGGCCCTCGGAATAGTCCCTGGTGAAGACGCGGCGCATCTTCCAGCCGTCCATCGTGCTGTCCCAGGCGGCGCTTTCAGCGCTGACCTTGCGTGTGATGCGGTTGTCCTCTATGTTCTCTATCGTGAACTTGTAGGCGGTGTTGTTCCAGCGGCTGAAAGACTCGATGTACACGAACTGCCCCGGTGCGATCTGATAGTGGATGTTCTTGAGGTTGAAGTTGTTGTGCCGCTTGATGTACTTGCTCTCGAATTCCACTCGCGTGGCGTTGGACCTCGGTATCACATAGAAATTCAGCCCCAGCGAGAGCAGGGTGATAAGCAGGGCCGAGGCCAGATACGGCACCAGCATCCTCGCATAGCTCACACCTCCCGAGAGGATGGCGATGATCTCCGAGTTCGCGGCCATCCTGGAGGTGAAGAAGATCACTGTGATGAACACGAACAGCGGGGAGAACATATTTACGAAATACGGGATGAAATTGAGGTAATAGTCGAAAATGATCGCCTTTAGCGGAGCCTTGTTGGAGACGAAGTACTCGATTTTCTCGGAGATGTCGAAAATGATGACGATCCCGATGATGAGCAGCAGCGACATGAAGAAGGACAGGATGAACTTCTTGGAGATGTACAGGTCGAGTTTCTTGAATCCAGGGATGTTCATATCCTTGAGCTTATCCTTTTGACGGTCACATCTTTCCAGCTGGAGAAGTCGCCTGCCTCTATATGGAGGCGGGCCTCGCGCACGAGGTCGAGGTAGAACGCCAGGTTATGCTCGCTCGCCAGCATGGCTGCAAACATCTCCCCTGCGATGAACAGGTGGTGCAGGTAGGCTTTCGTGTATGCATGGTCCACAAACGAAGCCCCGTCAGGGTCGAGTTCGGAGAAGTCCTGTGCCCATTTGGCATTGCGCATGTTCATGATGCCGTTCCAGGTGAAGAGCATGCCGTTGCGCCCGTTCCTTGTAGGCATCACGCAGTCGAACATGTCCACTCCCCTCGCGATGCCTTCCATGATGTTGGCCGGTGTTCCGACCCCCATGAGGTAGCGCGCCTTGTCCTGCGGAATCACCGGGTTCAGCACCTCCAGCATCTCGTACATCTTCTCCGTGGGCTCTCCTACAGCTAGGCCGCCGATGGCGATGCCGACCTGTGAGAACTCCAGTGCGTGCTCGGCCGCCTCCACCCTTAGATCCGGGTAGACGCAACCCTGTATGATCGGAAAGAATGTCTGGTCATAGCCGTAGAGGGGCTCTGTCTGATGGAATTTGCGTGCGTATCTTTCGAGCCAGTCTTTGGTGAGGCTCAGGCTTTTCCGGGCATATTCCCGGTCAGCGTCTCCCGGGCAGCACTCGTCAAGGGCCATCATAATGTCGGCACCTATGATGCGCTGTGTCTCGACATTGTTCTCGGGAGTGAAGCAGTGTTTCGAGCCGTCGATATGGCTGCGGAAAGTGCAGCCTTCGGCTGTGAGTTTGCGGATTTGGGTCAGGGAAAATACCTGGAAGCCGCCGCTGTCCGTAAGGATTGGCCTGTCCCAGCTTTCGAACTTGTGCAGGCCTCCTGCCGCCCTCAGCGTGTCCAGCCCCGGGCGCAGATAGAGATGATAGGTGTTGCCGAGGATTATCTCCGCGCCGATGTCGTCCTTGAGGTCGCGGTGATAGACTCCTTTTACGGAACCTACGGTCCCTACGGGCATGAATATCGGTGTATGTATGCTGCCGTGGTCTGTCTCCAGCACTCCGCATCTTGCGCCGGAGAGGGGGTCAGAGGCGGTCTTCGTGAATTTCATCTCAAATCCGTTTATCCTGCAAAGATAGTCAAAAATATATGAAACATTTTTCCTACTTTTATGTCCTGAAACTAATATTTACTCGTATGAACAATTCCAATGTCAGCCTCAAGCTGATCATCATGAACTTCCTTGAGTTTGCGGTGTGGGGTGCTTACCTCACCTCGATGGGAAGTTTCCTCGCCAAGTCAGGCTTCGGGCCGCAGATATGGCTCTTCTTCGCCACTCAGGGATTTGTCTCCATCTTCATGCCAGCCCTGATGGGAATCGTGGCGGACAAGTGGATTCCCGCCCAGAAGGTGCTTTCGCTATGCCAGGCTCTTGCCGGTCTGTTTATGCTCGGTGCCGGTTTTTATGCCAAATCAGCCGGAGCCGGCATTGAATTCGGGGCTTTCTATGCCCTCTATGCTTTGAGCGTAGCTTTTTTCATGCCGACAATCGCCATTTCAAATTCTGTGGCTTACAACGCATTGGAAAAAGCCGGCAAGGATCCGGTCAAGGCCTTCCCTCCGATCCGCGTGTTCGGCACTGTCGGCTTCATCTGCACCATGCTGTTTGTCAATTTCGTGACCGGAGCGGACGGAGTCCAGTTCCAGCACAGCTACAACCAGTTCCTTGTATCCGGAGCACTCAGCATCGTTCTTGCAGCCTATGCCCTCACCCTTCCTGACTGTCCGTGCAAGCCGAAGACGGGCGGCAGCCAAAGTTTTGCGGAGGCAACGGGACTCAGCGCATTCAAACTCTTCAAGAACGGGCAGTTCGCAGTTTTCTTCATCTTCTCGATGCTTCTCGGGGCCGCTCTCCAGATTACCAACGGCTACGCCAACACGTTCATCACTTCTTTCAAGGACAACCCGGCTTTCGCCGACACCTGGGGCGCCAACAACGCCAATGCACTCATTTCTCTGAGCCAGGTATCCGAGACGCTCTGTATCCTGCTCATTCCTGTCTTCATGAAAAAGTTCGGCATCAAGAAAGTGATGCTCATTGCGATGTTCGCATGGGTGTTCCGCTTCGGCTTCTTCGGACTGGGCAACCCCGGACCGGGGGTGTGGATGTTCGTGCTCAGCTGCATCGTGTATGGCGTGGCATTCGACTTCTTCAACATCTCCGGTTCGCTCTTTGTCAACGAGAACGTGGACAAGGGCATGCGTTCTTCGGCACAGGGGCTCTTCATGCTGATGACCAACGGCCTCGGGGCTTCCATCGGCACCTGGGTTGCCGGCCTCGTGGTCAATCACTTCGTATACGACGCCTCCACTCCGGACTGGAGTACGGCTTGGTATATATTTGCAGCCTACTCGTTTGTGGTCGGCGTGCTGTTCATGATCTTCTTCAAGGAGCCAGGCAAGCAGCTCAAGACGACTTAGCCGCAGCAAAAAGACAGACCCGTAATCGGGATATTCCAGTATACAATATAGGCCGGGGCTCAAAACAAAATATCGCCCCGGCCTAAAGTATATTGGATTTAAGTAGATGGCTTCGGCCAATCAGCTGCTTAGCGCCTTCTGGCTTTCCTGCGGCTTGATTTCCTTGTCTTTGTGATGATGCCTGCCGCCGCGGCTGCCACGACGAAGGCGGCTATGACGATGACGGTCATGCTGTTGGCGTTGTCTCCCTTGACCCTTGACCACATGGCGATGAGCGGAGCGGTGCGCTCGCCCCAGTCGTGCTCCATGGTGCTGCGTGCAATGGTCTGAGTATCAGGATAGAGGACAGGGTTGGCACATACGGATGTGGCCTCAGGACCGAAGAAGTAGCTCAGGTCGGATGGTGCATAGGTGCTGTCGGTGAAGGCTTCCATGATTTCCGGAGCGCCGAGCACAGACACATAGCCGGTCACGTCCACATTGCGGATGGCGATGTCGGGACGGCACATGAAGTTGATCCAGTATTTGGCGGCCTTGGTATTGCGTGCGTACTTCGGGATCACCCAGCCGTCGAACCAGACGGTGAATCCTTCCTTAGGGCAGGTGTACCGGAGGTCCACACCGGCCTCTTTGGCTTCCTCGATGGCCCATACGGCATCTCCGCTCCATGTGAGGTTGACCCATCCCCTCTCCTGTATCATCTGCTCCTTGCCGAAGTCGGCCTCCCAGCCCGCGACCAGATCCTTGACCTGCTTCATGTAGCTTTCGACGGCCGCCAGGGACTCGTCGGAGGAGTCGTACATGAGTTCGTCGAGCGTCACTTTGCCTTCCTGCAGTTCCTTCTGCTTGAGATAGATGATGATCTGCGAGTAGACGTCACGCGGGGAATCCTTGATGAATATCTTGCCGGCGAATTTCGGGTTGCGTATCACATCCCATGTGGATGCCTCCTCATCTGTGACATACTTGGCGTTGTACAAGATGCCTGTAGTGCCCCACATGTAGCCGACGGAGTATTCGTTGGCGTTCTTGCCGTTTCCCACCATCTTGTCGAAGCAGCTCCGGACATAAGGGGCGATGTTGCCGTCTATGTAGTTCGGAGTCTGGCCGAAGTCCCTGTCGATAGGGAGAAGCAGGTCGTTCTGGAGCATCCTCTCGATGATGTAGTCGGACGGGCACACGACATCATAGTCCTCATGTCCTTTCTCGATCTTGGAGAGCATGGTCTCGTTGATGTCGAATGTCTGGTAGATGACCTTGACGTCTTCGCCGGTCTGCTCCTTGTACCAGTCCTCGAAGTCCGCGATGGCGCTCTCGTCGATGTAGTCGGACCAGTTGTAAACCTTGAGGATCGCGCTGCGGTCCTCGGCGCAGCCGCAGAGCATAGCCGCAGCCGCGATGAAAGTAAGAATCCTTTTCATTTATATGATCAATCGTTCTTTTTGAGCTGTCTTGCCTGCCTGAGATTGATGAACAGAAGCAGTACAAGTATTATAAGGAAAATAATGGTCATCAGGGGCCGCAGTTCCGGAGTCAGTCCACCTTTGCGTGCATCCGTGTAGATGTAGGTGGAGAGGGTCTCCAGACCGATGGTGCCCCTTGTGAAGAATGTCACCGCGAAATCGTCAAGCGACATCGTGAAAGCCAGGATGAAGCCCGATACCATCCCTGGCCTGAGCTCCGGGACAAGCACTTTCCACAGAGCCTGGGACGGGGTGGCGCCCAGATCAAGGGCAGCTTCGTAGATGTTGGGGTTCATCTGTCTGAGCTTGGGCAGCACGCTGAGCACCACATACGGGGTGCAGAAACTTATATGCGCCAGCACGACAGTGACATAACCTTGGCTGATATGCAGGAACACGAAAAGCAGGAAGAGGGACACACCTGTGATGATGTCCGGGTTGATCATCGGGATGTTGTTCAGGAAACTGAGCGTCTGACGCTTACGTCCCTTGAGATTGTGTATCCCGATGGCCGCCGTAGTGCCGAGCATGGTGGATATGAGCGCTGCCACGAGTGCTATCAAGAGGGTATTCTCAACAGCCGCGATCAGCGAACCGGTGCCCTGCATGCCGCCTGTGAAGAGGTTGCTGTAGAGTCTGGTGGAAAAACCGGTCCAGTTCCCCAGTACCTTGCTCTCCGTGAATGAGAAAACGGCGATGAACAGCAGCGGCGCATACAGCAATGAGAGCAGCAGCCAAATGTAGATCTTTGCAAGAACCTTTTTCATATCCTCGACACGTCCTCCCCGGCGTCCTTGTCCCTGTCAGTGAAGAGGGAGGTTATACCTATAATTATAAGCATGATCAAGGCAAGTACGGCCCCGTAGTTCCACATCGACGAGTTGATGTTCTCCTGGATGATGGTTCCGAAGAGCTTTATCTTGTTGTTGGTGAGGAACTCGGAGATCGCGAAAGTGCTGACCGTAGGCATGAACACCATCATGATCCCGCTCGTGACTCCCGGTATGGAGAGCGGTACTGTCACCTTCCAGAACACCTGCCAGGGCGTGGCTCCGAGGTCCTGGGCCGCCTCCGCGTATGACTTGTCCATCTTGTTGAGCACGTTGTAGATGGGATAAATCATGAACGGAAGATAGTCGTATGCCATACCGAAGAGCAGCGTCCCCTTCCCGAGGCTGATGCCGAGCATGTTGAAGAGCTCCGCCGTGGCGAGCGTGCGCATCAGGGCGTTGATCCACATCGGCAGGATGAAGAGCACCACGGTGACCGCGCTGCGGTTGAGATTCTTGTTTGCCAGGATCCACGCAGCCGGGTAGCCGAGAAGTATGCAGATGAGAGTGTTTTCTATGGCCACCTCCATCGACAGGGCGAAAGTCCCCATCGCGTCGGAGTCCGAGAAGAACTTGGTGATGTTCGCAAGCGTGAAATGTCCGTAGCTGTCCTGGAAGGCATAAATTACGATCAGGATGAGCGGCAGGACAACGAAGACCGTAAGGAAGACCGCATACGGTATGCTCCAGCTGCTTCTTCTAGTCATTTCTCTTCTCGATCTTTATGTCCGCAGGGGCGAAACTGATGCCGACAAGGTCGCCTTTGTCCCACACGTCGTCGGTGTCCACCCAGATATGGTCCCCACCCTCTGTGAGAATCGTAAGATGGTAGTGGTCACCTTTGTACAGAAGGAAATGGACCTCTCCGTCCAGCATGCCGTCTTCCTGGTGGTCCAGCAGGTCCACCTTGTCGAAAGCGATGCTGACACGCACCTTGTCCCCCGCTGCGAGCCCCGCCTGAGGCAGGCATTCGAACTTCTCCCCGAGGAAAGTGACATGGCTTTCGTCCTCCATCTCTCCGTCGAAGCTGTTGGTCAGACTTTCCTTGTGCATGACCTGGATGTCACTCGGCCGTATGAGAAGCCCGACTGTCGAACCGACTTCGAAAGAGTTGTAGTCCTGGATCATCAGTTCGTATCCCTTGTCGGAGTCCACGAACATCTCGTAGTGTACGCCCTTGAAAGTGCATGACTTGACCACTCCGCTGAACTGGGCCCCTTCGAGCTGGTTCATGATGTAGATGTCCTCCGGACGGATCACCACGTCCACAGGGACATTCTCACCGAATCCTTCGTCCACGCAGTCGAATGTGTGGCCGATGAACTCGACCTTGCGGTCGCGGATCATGGTCCCGTTAAGGATGTTGGATTCTCCGATGAAGTCAGCTACAAATGAGTTCTTAGGCTCGTTGTAGATGTCCACAGGGCTGCCGATCTGCTGGATTTTCCCTTCGTTCATCACGACAATCGTGTCGGAGAGCGTCAGCGCCTCCTCCTGGTCGTGGGTCACATAGATGAAGGTGATGCCGAGCTTGCTGTGCATCTCCTTGAGCTCGATCTGCATGTCCTTGCGCATCTTGAGATCAAGTGCCGCAAGGGGTTCGTCGAGGAGCAGGATCTTGGGTTGGTTGACGATGGCCCGTGCGATGGCTACCCTCTGCTGCTGCCCGCCGGACAGGGTGAGGACATCCCGGTCCTCGTAGTCCGTCATGCTCACGAGCTTGAGGACCTTGCGTACCTTTGCGTCGATCTCCTCGGAAGGAACCTTCTGGAGCTTGAGCCCGAAAGCTATGTTGTCGTAGACATCAAGATGAGGGAAGAGCGCATAGCGCTGGAAAACCGTGTTGAACGGCCTCTTGTATGGAGGAATCGAGGAGATGTCCTTGCCGTCGAGCAGGATTTCCCCCTCGTCCGGGGCGAGGAAGCCCGCGATGAGACGCAGTGTCGTCGTCTTGCCGCAGCCGGACGGGCCGAGCAGGGTCACGAACTCCCCCTTGCGGATATTGAGACTTATATCATCCAGAACCTTCTTTCCGGAGAATTCCTTGCTGACGTTCCGGAGAGAGACGATGATTTCTGATTTTACCATCTTCCCTAGAAAATCTTTAGGCGGAGATTGTATCTGGCGCCGAGACTAAGGGTAACCTGCGAAAGCAGTGAGTCGTATGCGAGGAAGGCGTGCAGCCTAAGATCGTCAGATTCATTGAGCGGATAGAACTCGGCTATCGCGCCTGCTGTCCAGTGGCTTGGGGTGAATTCTTCGTCTCCGGTAAGGATATACGAACCGCGCGCCGACACATTGAACCTTTCGGAAGGCGCATATTTGAGTGTAAGGGCTGCCGTGCCGCCGCGGAGTGCAGATGCAGAGAAGTCTTCGTCGGACCCGTATGCGTTGCTCAGGTCAAGAGTCGCTGACCAGCTGTCAAGGTTGAGCTGCTGCCCGAGCCAGAAGATATACATATACTCCCCTTTTGCGGTTTCAAGCGCACTTGCGCTCCAGATGTTGGAGAAAACTCCATATTCTCCCCTCCACTTGGCCGAATATGCCCAAAGGCCGCTGCTGAACGGGTGCTCTCCAAAAGGTGAGGATGTCATCTGTGCACTGAAATTGCTCAATCCGGACGAGGTCGTGTACGAGACCGTACCGCCCCACTGGTAGCATGACATCGTGTTTGCCAGAGGTGAGGAGAACACCGGATAGATGTCCCAGTCCCAGTCTTCGTACTCGAAACCGCCGGTGGCGATCATGTCTTTTCCGATGGTCAAGCCCCAATTGCCGAGACTGAAATCCAAGGTGCAGTAGTCCAGCCAGTTGGTGGTGTCGGAATAGCCGAGATACTTGTACGGCCACCCGTAATCCCCATCGCTTTCAGCGTGGAACCAGTGATTTGCCACAGTCCAGGAAAAATGTTCCGAGAGGGAACCTTCAAAGAGAGTGTAGATGGAAGTGTTGCCAAGGTCGAACCCGAAATCCGAATCAGCGGAATTGTAGGAGGGGTTGGCGTCAAGGCGTGAAATGACGGTAACCTCGGCGAATCTGCCAAGGCTGTCAGCCTCTTGCGAGTGCGCAAGAAAGCCCAGCAGCACAGCTGCGATAGAGAACAATGTTTTTTTCATTTCCAACCATAAAATGGGCTTTGGTGAAACATGGCCGCGAAGATACGAAAAATCTCGTATTTTTGACGTAGATTTGTAATAGTTTACAAAAAATTTACAAAATGTATAATTTCGACGAGATTATTGACCGGCACAACACCCGATGTTGCAAAGTGGACACCCTCAAAGAGACTTTCGGACGTTCCGATCTGGCATCTTTCTGGATTGCTGACATGGACTTCCGTACACCTGATTTCATCATCGACGCGCTCAGGCGCCGGCTCGACCACCCCATCCTGGGTTATCCGACCACCGGGCCGGATTTTTTCGAGATCGTTTCTTCCTGGGTTGAATCCCTTCACGGCTGGAAGGTCTCCCCGGAGCACTACCGCTTCATTCCGGGCATCGTCAGGGGCATAGGCTTCGCGGAGCGCTGTTTCCTGCAGCCTGGGGACAAGGTGATCATCCAGCCTCCTGTCTATCATCCTTTCCACAATGTCACCGTGGCCTGCGGCTTTGAAGTGGTCAACAACCCGCTCAAGCCTGTATACGATGAGGACGGTTTCCTCAAGACCTATGAAATGGACCTCGACCATCTCGAGTCCCTGATTGACGGGCGTACAAAGATGCTGATTCTCTCCAACCCCCATAACCCGTGCGGCGTCTGCTTCTCTGTGGAGTCACTGCAGCGTCTCGCCCAAATCTGCCGCAGGCGCGGGGTTATCGTCATATCAGACGAGATTCATGGCGAGATGGTGCTCGGCGGCAAAAGGCATCACCCTTTCGCATCCGTCAGCGAGGATGCGGCGCAGTGCAGCATCACCTTCATGGCCCCGTCGAAAACATTCAACATAGCGGGAGTCGTCAGCTCATATTCCATAGTGTTGAATCCGGAAATCGCAAAGAAGTTCTATGATTATATAGAGGCGCTGGAACTTGATTACCCTTCGATATTCTCCGCCGAGGCCACCCGTGCCGCCTATACGGAAAAAGGACGTGAATGGAGAGGTGAGATGCTCTCCTATGTGGAGGGCAACGTGGATTTTGTCGTAGGCTGGCTCAGGGAGAACCTCCCGGCAGTGCATGCCGTACGTCCGCAGGCATCTTTTCTGGTCTGGCTTGACTGCCGCAAGTTGGGACTGAGCCAGGAGAAGCTTGTACACCTTTTTGTGGACGGTGCCCGTCTCGCGCTCAATGACGGGTCGATGTTCGGTAAAGAAGGAACTGGCTTCATGAGACTTAACGTCGGATGCCCTCGTCTTGTGCTCAAAAACGCGCTTGAGAATCTGGCTTCCGCTGTCAGGGCGCTGTAGTTTTTTTGAAAAAACTTTGCCCTGGCGCTTGCATTTACATATTTTTTGTCTACCTTTGCAATCCCGAAAGGGCAATGAGGTGCTGTAGCTCAGGTGGTAGAGCAATGGACTGAAAATCCATGTGTCGCCGGTTCAACTCCTGCCAGCACCACTTAAGGAGGCCGATTATCGATCGGTCTCCTTTTTTCATTTGAAAGCGGCGAGCACTTTCCTGTTGGCCTTGTCGATTTCGGAGTTCTCAATTGATGCCAGGTAGATTCTTGTGGTCTTTTCAGATGTGTGCCCCATCCCGGCGCTTATCACTGACAGCGATATGCGGTGGTTTCTGGCTGATGTGGCCCAACTGTGGCGTGCCACGTACGAGGTGAGCCCGGTATGGATGCCGGCTCTGGCCGCCAGTGACCTCAGTTTTCTGTTATACCACGAAAGTGTACGCTCGTATTCGCTGTATGCCTTTTGCGGGTCGTCGCTATTCAGAAGCGGGAAGAGGTAATTGCCCGGAGCATTATAGTACTTGCTGACGATCTTCTGGATGCAGGGTTCGGACTTGACTGACATCCGCTGGCCGGTTTTCTTACGGATGTAGTTGACCGCTCCCCCGTCCACGTCTTTTTTCTTCAGGAACGCCAAGTCGACAAAGGCCATGCCTCTGGCGAAATAACTGAAGGCGAAAAGGTCGCGTGCGAGTTCACTGTCTTTGTCCTTGCGCAGGTCCAGATTGAGCAGCTTCCGGATTGTCTTTTCGTCCAGGGCGCGCTTGCGTGTGGTGTCCACTCCTGTATATACTTTGCGGAACGGCGCAGTCTGTCCGGCAAGCCCTTCGGAGACGGCCTTGTTGTACGCCGAGCGCAGAATCCTCATATAGAAGGATTTGGTGTTGCGTGTGAGCCCGAGCCCGAGAAGGTAATCGCTGTAGGCGCATATAAGGCTCTCATTTACCTCAGCGTTGTCGTTTTGGCTGGATTTCAGGAATCTTGTGAAACTGTCCTTTGCCCTGGTGTAGTTGCGGGCTGTCCCGAATTGCCCGGACTCTTTCATCCTTGACGAAAGCCTGCTGATGTAGTCATTGAAGCTTGCTGCTGTGATGCTGGTCATGATTGAAATGATTTTGTTAAACAAAAAAGAGCGGGGCCTGTGCGGCTCCGCTCTGCTTTTATAGTATATGTATAAATCCTATTTCAACGCTTTCCAGACGAGGGCGGCGAGAACACCGCCTGCCAAAGGGCCGGCAAAGAAGACCCAGACATTGCTCAAGGCTTCACCTCCGACGAACAGGGCCGGCCCCAATGAGCGTGCCGGATTGACGGAAGTGCCGGTGAGATTGATGCATACGAGGTGAATCAGCACGAGGCTCAATCCGATTGCGAGACCGGCAAAATTTCCGGCGCCTTTTTTCTCGTCAGTGGTTCCGAGCACAACAAGCACAAAGATGAATGTCGCTATAAGCTCCACAAGCAATGCTCCAGCCGGGCCGCCGGCGTTTGCTGTTCCGTTAGCTCCGAGTCCGGACGGATCGCCCATGGCACCAGGGGCACCTGTGACAGTCACTATGAGATAGAGAATTGCAGCCCCCAAAATGCCTCCGAGAATCTGGCCGGCCCAGTAGCCGGACGCGTCTTTCCAGCTCATCCTGCCAGAGACGGCTACGCCGAGCGTGATTGCGGGGTTGATGTGGCAGCCTGAAATGCCGCCGATGGTGTAGGCCATAGCCACGACAGAGAGTCCGAATGCCAGTGCGGTGCCGACTACGCCGGCAGTTGTGCCGCAGCCGACGAATACTGCCGTGCCGCAGCCGAGAAGGGTCAGAACCATGGTTCCGACAAATTCAGCGAAATACTTTTTCATAATTGAATTTTTTGTGGCCGCATATTCGCAAAAACACCTCTGCAGCCGATTTTCGTGCAATTATAGGAACTTTTTTCGTAAATTTGAAAATTATGTACGATAAGGAAAAAGGATTATATGTGGCCCACGCACCTTCCGGGCCGATAAGTATTGAAGGCCGCATGGCCAACCGCCATGGCCTCATAGCCGGAGCTACAGGCACCGGCAAGACGGTTTCACTGCAGGTTCTCGCGGAGACTTTCAGCCAGGCCGGGGTGCCATGCTTCATGGCAGACATGAAGGGGGATCTGTCCGGGATAAGCCAGCCCGGCAGGATGACTCCTTTCATTGAGAAACGCTGCGCCGAGTTCGGCATAAGTTCCCCTCATTTTGAAGGCTGCCCGGTTCGGCTCTATGACGTGTTCGGTGTGCAGGGCCATCCTATGCGCACGACCATATCTGATATGGGGCCGCAGCTTCTCGGACGGCTGCTGAACCTGAACGATGTCCAGTCGGGGGTTCTTGACATCGTGTTCCGCGTAGCCGACGAAAAAGGGCTGCTGCTGATTGACATAAAGGATTTGCGCGCCATGCTCGGATATGTCTCGCAGCACGCTTCTGAACTCCGCTCTCAATACGGCAGCGTGACTGCGGCAAGCGTAGGGGCGATACAGCGTGCAATCCTTTCTTTGGAGAACGAGGGAGCCGACAAATTCTTCGGCGAGCCGTCTTTTGAAATCCAGGACCTTTTCGCCACGGAAGCCGGCAAGGGAGTCATGAGTGTTCTGGCAGCTGACAAACTGATGCAGAATCCGAAGCTTTATTCATCATACCTGCTATGGCTCCTGTCGGAGATTTTCGAAACACTCCCTGAAGTCGGCGATCTTGAACTCCCTAAACTCGTATTCTTTTTTGATGAAGCCCACACGCTCTTCACCGATACCTCTCCGGCTCTCGTTGCTAAGATCGAGCAGGTCATCAGGCTCATCCGGAGCAAGGGTGTGGGCGTTTATTTCATCACCCAGAACCCCTCTGACATCCCTGATTCCGTCCTGGGCCAGCTTGGAAACCGCATCCAGCATGCGCTGCGGGCTTATACACCGAAAGATCAGAAGGCGGTGCGCGCCGCTGCGGAGACATTCAGAGCCAATCCTGACTTCAAGACTGAAGATGCGATCATGAACCTTTCTACCGGTGAGGCTCTTGTAAGTTTTCTTGATGCGAATGGTGCCCCGTCCGTGGTGCAGCGCGCGAAGATTCTCTTTCCTCTGAGCCAGATAGGGGCGATTAGCGAAGGGCAGAGGTTGGACATCCGCAACTCCTCGCCTCTCCGGGGTAAATACGACACACCCATTGACCGGGAATCCGCCTTTGAAGTGCTTCTTGCTGACAGCCGGCGCGCCGCTGAGGAACAGGGGCGGCTTAAAGCGGAAAAAGATTCGCGTGCCGGCCGAAGCAAGGCTGCCAAGATAGGAGGGGCTGTACTCACGGCGGCGGCTACCGCAGCCATCACCAGTGTCAGCCGCAGCGCCGGAACAGCGGCGGCCAATGCAATAAGCGGGAAAAAGAGCAAATCAAGAAAAAGCACTGCGGACAAGGCGATCTCAAGTGCCGCCACAAGCGCTCTCCGCACGCTGACACGCAGCATACTGGGAAGCCTGATAAAGTAATCATGAAAACAAGGTTTTATATTTTTGCAGCAGTGGCCCTGGTTGCCGCGGCCTGCACTCCCAAAAACGTGGGGACGGAAAACGAAAAGACGGACAACACTCCCCCGCCGCTCGGCTTCTACACCGACCGCTATGTGGCTGACACTACGCAGCTCCGGAGCGGAGACACTTTCTCAGTGCTGATGCGGCGTCTGGGCATGAGCGCGCGGGACGCTTATGCTCTCAGCACGCTTTGTGAGCGCAATGTCTTCGACCTGCGCAAGATGCGTGCAGGCAACCATATACATGCCTATTATGACCAGACGGACAGCAGCAGGATTCTGCGCTATGTCGTCTACGAGCAGGACCGTGTCCGCTCCACCGTGTTCCAGTGCACGGACTCGCTTGCGATATGGAATGTGGACAAGCCTGTGGAGAGGCAGCGCAAGCTGGCGGATGTCACGATCCGCAGTTCGCTCTGGAACGACATGAAGGCTGCCGGAGCATCCCCCAATCTCATAATGAATTTGGCGGACATCTATCAGTGGAGTGTCAATTTCTTCACTCTCAGAGACGGTGACCGTTTCCGCGTGATCTATTCCCAGACCGTGTGTGAAAACGAGGTCGTGTCCATAGATACCGTGCATTTCAGCCTCTTCAGCGGCAGTGACGGCAAGCAGGTGGCGGCTGTGCGTTTCCAGACAGCCGAAGGAGGTGGCAACACTTATTGGGACAAGGGGGGCGTGAGCCTTAAAAGGATGTTTCTGAAGGCTCCTCTGAAATACAACCGCATCAGCAGCCGTTTTTCATATCACCGCAAGCATCCGGTCACCGGTAAGGTCAAGGCCCACACGGCAGTTGATTATGCCGCCCCGACAGGAACGGAGGTGCACGCCATCGGCGATGGAGTTGTCACCAAATGCGGCTGGGACGGGACCGGTGGAGGCAACCGCATACGTATCAAGCATATGCAGGGATATGAGAGTTGTTATATGCACCTGTCAAGATTTGCCAAGGGCATAAAAGTGGGTACGCGTGTCTCGCAGGGGCAGCTGATAGGCTATGTGGGTGCCACCGGCACCGCCACAGGTCCGCACCTTGACTTCCGCATCTGGGAGAAAGGGCGTCCGATAGATCCTCTCTCCCTCAATTCTCCTGCTTCAGAGCCTCTTGACAAGAAGTATATGCAGGAGTTCAACGCACTCTATGACAAGTATATGATTGAAGCTGGAGCTATGCGGGCCACTTCTGACAGTACAGGAGTAAAGCAAAGTGGAGATTAAGCCTGTCGCCTATTTCCGCTCCCCTGTAGGAGGCAAGTTCGGGCTGCCGCGGCAGTCAGGGCTTGTCCCTTCCCTGTCCGGGCAGATAGTCTTGGAGGATGAATTCCGCTCCGGCGAGGCTCTTCGTGGACTTGAAGAGTTTGATTATCTGTGGCTTATATGGGGGTTCAACCTCAACCGGCCGGTCCGCTCTTCCCGTCTTACCGTGCGTCCGCCACGGCTTGGGGGCAACACCCGCGTGGGAGTGTTTGCTTCGCGCTCCCCCTTCCGTCCCAACCCTCTGGGACTGAGCTCTGTACGAATGACATCCGTGGATCCGGCTTCAGGGGTAATAAGTGTGCTGGGTGCTGACCTTGCAGACGGGACTCCAATATATGACATAAAGCCATACATAGAATATGCTGACAGCCACGTGGGAGTGCGCAACGGGTTTACGGACAGGCATGGGTGGACAAGACTGGCCGTATCGTTTCCGGAGAGAGTCGAGGAGATGTTCCCCACTCCGGATCTTGAGGCTCTGCGAGATCTGCTCTCGGAAGACCCGCGTCCGCAGTATCAGGATGATCCGGACAGAGTCTATGGCCTTATTTTCAGGGGCTTGGATGTGCGTTTCCGGGTCTGTGGAAACACCCTCGTCGTCGTAGAGATCTGCGGCTGATCTTATTGGGTGAGGGTCGAAGTAATATGGAAGCAGTGCTCTTTGCGCTCATATTTGACCAGACATCTTCCGGCCTTCTTCTGGTCGCGCAGCACCTCTCCGAGCACCTTGGTCAGTTCGTACGGCTGCATGAATGCTTCCGTCTCGTCCTCGCTCCAATAGCGTGTGTAGGTGATGTCGAATGTCGTGGCGTAGCAGTGCGCTGAGTTGTCGCTGGCGTTGGGATTTCCGCTGCGGCGCAGTCTCTTGACATCTTCCTCCGTGCGAAGGAGTGAAGATACCACCAGCTTGTAGTCAAGCAGTTTTTTTGCGGCGAGAGAGTCCTTGAATGCCTTGCCTATGGCGTCGAGTTCATCAGCCGCGCCTCTGGTCAGGTATGGCATCGAGTACTTGAGGTCATCGACCACATAATAGTCGTTGTCCGTTATGTGGACCAGTCCTGACATGTTTTCAACTTCCGATCTTGTCTGCGGGATTGTCTGGAGCCCGATTTTCCTTGCCACCTCAAGGTGTGCGGGGTTGAGATCAGCGAATATTGTGGCGTATTTCAGCCTTTTGCCATAGTAGATGATCTCCTTTGCATGTGGCTCTCCTGTACCGTCCACATCGTCACCCGGAACATCTGCGGCAGATGACTCTTCTTCAATCTGCGCCTCCATATCGGCGTCTGCCTTTTCCTCACCTTTCTCTTCGGCGGAAATCTTCTGCTCTGTCTGGATATCATTATCCCTGTTGCGGGTTCCCCCGACCAGAAGGCCGACAAGGAAACCCGCAATAAAAGGGATTATCAGTATGAGCAGTCCTTTGTAGCTCTTTTTCATCTTCTACGCTTCGTATCTGACTATCGGCTGTCTGGCTGCACGCGTCTCGTCCGGACGCCCTATAGGCGTGCTGTGCGGGGCTGAGTGGAGCAGTTCAGGATCTGAAGCAGCCTCCCCTGCTATCTTGCGCATCACATCTATGAACGCGTCCAGGGTCTCAAGAGACTCGGTCTCGGTAGGCTCGATCATGATGGCCTGATGGAAAAGCAGCGGGAAATAGATGGTCGGGGCATGGAATCCGTAGTCCAGAAGGCGCTTGGCGACATCAAGGGTGCTGACCCCGTTCGGCTCAAGAAGCCCGTCGAACACGAACTCATGCTTGCATACTGTCTTGATCGGCAGCCTGTAGCAGTCCTTCAGGCTCTCTTTTATGTAGTTGGCTCCAAGAGTTGCAAGCTTGCCGGCCATTTTGATATGCTCTTTGCCGAGGCTCAGGATATAGGCATAAGCCCTCAGGATCACCCCGAAGTTGCCGTGGAATCCGCTTACGCGAGGTATGTCCACGAATTTGACCAGACGTTCAGCCACGCCGACAGGGCCGCTTCCCGGTCCGCCGCCGCCGTGAGGAGTCGCGAATGTCTTGTGGAGATTTAGGTGCATGATGTCGAACCCCATATCTCCCGGGCGTACCACTCCGAGGAGCGGATTCATGTTGGCCCCGTCATAATAGAGCAGACCTCCGCAATCGTGCACAAGTTCGGCAATCTCCTTGATGTCGCGCTCGAAAAGACCGAGGGTGTTGGGGTTGGTCATCATGATGCCGGCGATGTCGTCACCGAGCAGCGGCTTGAGATCCTCCACGTCCACAAGTCCGTCAGCCTTGGATTTGACGACCACTATCTCCAGGCCGCAGACTGCCGCCGAGGCCGGGTTGGTGCCGTGCGCACTGTCCGGGACAATCACTTTTTTGCGCGCGAAGTCCCCGCGGCTGAAGTGATATTCTCTCATAAGCATCAGTCCTGTCAACTCTCCATGCGCACCTGCACAAGGGAGGAATGTGAATTTCTTCATTCCCGTGATCGCGCAGAGCGCCTTGTCGATGCCCTCAAGCACTTCTTCCGCACCTTTGACCGTATCGGAAGGCTGGAGCGGATGAAGGCCTGCAAAGCCGGGCATGGCGGCAATCTCCTCATTGATCTTAGGGTTGTATTTCATGGTACATGAGCCGAGCGGGTAGAATCCGGTATCCACGCCGAAATTCATCTGGCTCAAGTTGGTATAGTGGCGGACCACATCCGGCTCGCTGACTTCGGGCAGTTTGAGTTCCGACCGCCTCCAGACTTTTCCTTCAGAAGGGATGGTGCAGTCCGTCTCGGGAAGCGAATACCCGGTCCTTCCGGGACGCGAGAGCTCGAATATGAGTTTGTCGTAGTATTTCATTGTCAGAGAGCTTTAACGATTTCCACTATCCTGTCAATTTCTTCCGCCCCGTGCTTTTCGGTGACGCAGAAAGTCACGTATCCTTCTTCTGTCTGCAGGGCAGCGAAATATCCTGCATCAAGCAGTGCTTTCTGCAGCTTATCAACCGGGCAGAGCGGCTTCAGCACGAATTCCTTCAGGAAATCGCCTTCGAAGACTTTCTCGAACTTGCCTGTCTTCAACAGACCATCGTACAGGCGATGCGCTCCTGCGTACGAAAGCTCGTTCACCCGGCGGAGGCCTTCCGGTCCCATGAGTGAGAGGTAGACCGTGCACCAGAGTGCCATCAGCGACTCGTTTGAGCAGATGTTGGAGGTCGCCTTCTCACGGCGTATATGTTGCTCTCTTGCCTGTAGGGTAAGGACATAGCAGCGCTTTCCGGATGCGTCCTCTGTCTGGCCGACTATCCTTCCCGGAAGTTTGCGCATCAGGTCGGCCTTGCAGGCCATGAACCCTACATAAGGTCCGCCGTAGCAGAGGGGAATTCCGAGAGACTGCCCGTCCCCGACGGCTATGTCCGCACCCCATTCCGCGGGGCTTTTCAGCACGGCAAGCGCAGACGGGTCGCAGTATTCGACCAGTAACCCACCCAGGGAGTGGACGAGGTCCGAGAGTCCAGTGTGGTCTTCGATGACCCCATATCGGTTGATGGACGGGACGATGACCCCGGCAAGATCAAGCACACCTTCCGCGACGGTCTCCGCGACGTTGCGGCACACGACCACGTTGATGCCGGCATATTTGGCGTATGTCCTGATCGTGTCGAGCACGTTTGGAAGCAGGGACTCGGCCACTACAACGGAATTGCGCTTCCTCGTGCTGGCAATGCACATCCTCATGGCTTCGGCGGCAGCGGTAGGGCCGTCGTACATGGAGGCGTTGGCGCAGTCAAGCCCGGTGAGGTTGCATATCATGCTCTGCCACTCGAAGATGTAGCGCAATGTGCCCTGGGAAATCTCGCACTGGTAGGGGGTATAGGCGGTAAGGAACTCGCTGCGTGAGGTGATATACGGGATGACGGCAGGAGTGTAGTGGTCGTAGGCTCCCTGGCCCACGAAGACCTTGAGTTTGGAGTTCTTCGATGCAAGGGATTCGAAATAGTCGCGGACCTGCTGTTCGCTCATCGCTGAAGGCAGGTCGTACTCTCCTCTGAAGATGAACTCGGGCGGAACATCAGAATAGAGGCCGTCAAGACTTGAGACCCCTATCCTGTTGAGCATCACCCGTATATCTTCCTCGGTCTGGGGAAAATAACAGAATTTTGCCATATTTGATCACTCTGTAGCCTTTGCGTATGCTGCGGCGTTCATAAGCGAGTCGAGCTCGGATGTGTCGGACATCTCGATTTTGATGATCCATGCCTTGTAAGGATCCTCGTTGATGAGCTCCGGCTTGTCTTCCAGCTCTTCATTGCGTGCTACGACTTTGCCTGAGACAGGGGTAATGAGCTCACTTGAGGCTTTGACGCTCTCAAGGGCGCCGAAATCCTCCCCGGCTCCGAACTCGTCGTCGATGTCAGGCATATCGACATAAGTGATGTCCCCCATTTCGCTCTGCGCGAAGTCGGAAACGCCAATGATGGCCACGTTGCCATCGACTTTCACCCATTCGTGTGACTCGCTGTACAGGAGTCCGTCAACAATTTTGCTCATTACTTCTTGTATTTTGTTTGATAAAATCTCTTCTTGACCACTGTCCCTTCAAAGCGTTTTTTCCGGATTGCAACATAGAGCGTGGTGCCCAGGGCCGAACAGGCTGCGTCCACCAGGGCGAAGCAGATGCTCTTCCCGAGGGTGATGGAGTGATAGCCGGTGGTCACGACTCCTACTACGGTGCCGTCAGCGGTCTCCACCGGATATCCGGCTCGGGGGATGGCCTTGTCGTGAAGTTCTATTCCGACCAGTTTCTCTGCCGTGCCCTCGCTCTTCTGTCTGGCAAGAGCCTCTTTGCCGATGAATTCCTCCTTGTCCATTTTGCAGAACATCCCAAGACCCGCCATGACCGGGCTGATCTCCGGAGTCAATTCATCGCCGTAGAGTGGAAGACCCGCCTCGAAACGGAGAGTGTCACGGCAGCCGAGTCCGCATGGCTGCACGCCTGCGGCGAGGAGCTCTTTCCAGAACTTGACAGTCTGCTCGGGCGAGGAGTATATTTCGAACCCGTCCTCCCCGGTGTATCCTGTACGGCTGAGTATCACCCTCTTCCCGTCTTTGTGGATGTCACAGAATTCATAGAATCCCAGACAGGCGGCTTCCGGCAGGCCGAGCGCCTTGACGAGCGTCTCTTCAGCCTTAGGCCCCTGGACTGCGATCTGCCCCCAGTTATCGGACTGGTTGTCGATCTTCACATCGAATCCCGCCGACTGGCTCTTCATCCAGTCATAGTCCTTTCCGATATTGGACGCGTTCACGACGAGGAGATAGCTTTGCGGTGCGAACTCCTTGTATACCAGCAGATCATCCACCGTGCCGCCGTCCGGATAGAGCATCATCCCGTAAAGGATGCCGCCGTCCTTCAGACCGTTGACATCGTTGGTGAATATGTGGTTGACAAAACGCTGCGCATCCGGGCCGCTGATGAAAATCTCCCCCATGTGGGAGACATCGAACATCCCGACATTCTCCCGCACTGCGTTGTGCTCATCGATGATGCCCTTGTACTGGATGGGCATGTCATAACCGGCAAACGGGCTCATCTTTGCACCGAGGGCAATGTGCTCTCCGTGCAGACAAGTCTTTTTCAACTGTTCGTCCATATCAGATATAGAGTTATTTAAGAGTTTCCAGATCCCTTTTGAGAATCATCTTGGGGTCCATCATCGCCACTTTCTGGAAAAGCCTGACCTGATTGCCCAGGGATAGGTAGACCTTGTCCTCATGCTTGCCTTTCCTCCACCATTTGTAGAATCCTACAGGGTCGTTCTCAAACGGTATTTTTGCGAGAATGCCGTTGCTGAAACCGGGATAGTCAATGACGAGCTTGAGGCCCATGAATTTTTTGTAGTACTCGGGATCCGCACGGCGAAGTTTGCTCACCAGAGGGTTGAGCACCTCCATGGTATCGACCTGGAGCACCTTATCCTTCACTATCATTTTGTGAATGCGGACCGGATCGACATTAAGCCAGACTCCCAGCTTGAGAGTCTTAGGCCCGTCCTCCGTGTCAAGCGTGAGTTCGTCCATTGAATAATATACCTTTTCAGGGTCGATAGTGTTCGCAGTTTCCGATACCATTTAAACAATTTGGATAATTTTAACAAATATAAGGAAAATTTAAGAAATTTGTAACCGTGGATATATTAAAAACAGATTTTTCCTTACTTGAGGGTACCTGCTGCTACTGCTCAGCGGAGAGTGCCGCACTTATACGTGCGGCTCTCTCCGATGTGCCCCTGAGGGCGCTGCATGTTCTCGGCACCGGCGATTACCACTATGTGACCCTGTTTTACCTGGAGAGGATAACCGTCCCCTTTGAGCTTCTTCTCTTTGACCACCACCCCGACGACCAGAGGACCGCGTTCGGAGGGGACCTTTTGAGCTGCGGCTCCTGGATGCTGGAAGCCCGTCAGCTGCCCATGCTCAAGGCCGCGTATCATATAGGCAGCGTGGAGGATATGCGGGCGGTCCTGCCAGACGCGCTTCCCCTCTACCTGTCCATAGATCTCGATGTCCTCTCGGAAGAGTATATGCACACGGACTGGGACCAGGGGACGATGAGCATCGGGGACTTGCTTTCATCACTTGCCCGTGCATGTGACGGACGGGAGATTCTGGGGGTTGACTTGTGCGGAGGGCTGACCCCGGGACAAGGCGCCAGCCAGAAGGACCTTGCCTTGAATTACAAGGTATATGATGCAGTGGAGGGCTTCTTTCTCCCTTTATAGAAGCGGGGACATCAGCCTCGAGAGCGATTCCATGAACCGGACCGGCCACGGCCTCCCGGCCCATTTCTCGGGATCGACCCTCCATGTGTGCTTCTCGTCTTCGAGGAAGATGTGTTTCATATTTTTTGCGAATTCCCGGTCATAGATGAATCCGTTGATCTCGAAATCCTGCTCGTAGCTGCGCACGTCCATGTTCGTCGAGCCTATTGTCACCACGCGGTCGTCAGAGACTATGGCTTTGGAGTGCATGTACCCGTTTTCGTAGAAGTCCACTTTCACTCCTGCCGTGACGACATCCTTGACATAGGAACGCGTCGCGAGAGGCACTATGACGCCCCTGTCTCCCCGGTATGGGATCATGACTCTGACATCTACTCCGGAGAGGGCGGCGTTGCGCAGGGCCAGCAGTACAGGTTCTGTCGGGATGAGGTAAGGGGATTGGATGTAGACGTATTCCCGGCTCTGCGCTATCATCTGCACTATGCCCTGCATGATGACCCTCCACTCGTCCATCGGGCCGGAGGTGGCCACCTGCATCAGGATATTGCCGTCCGCGGGGGCCTGCGGGTAGTATTTCTCGGAGAACAGGGGTTTCTTGGATGAGAACTGCCAGTCCACCAGGAAGCTGGTCTGCATCTCCGAGACTGCCGGGCCGGTGACGCGTATATGCGTGTCCCTCCACAGCCCTCCCATGATGCCGGTGGAGTAGCGCTGCGCGATGTTCATGCCGCCGATGTATCCGACGGTTCCGTCTATTACGGCGACTTTACGGTGGTTGCGGTAGTTTGTACTGCTTGATATGAAAGGAATCGGGACTTTCAGGAACGGCTGGACCATGACCCCCTCCTGCTTGAGCCGATTGAAAAAGGCTTTGCGCTGCAGGTTGGCCGCGTCGTCATATTGCACACGCACTTCCACTCCGGCTCTCGCCTTGTCGATCAGGACACGTGCCGCGAGCTCCCCCACGGGGTCGTCCTCGAATTTGAAGAACTCGAAGTGGATGTGGCTCTTGGCGTTGCGCATGTCCGTCAGGAGATCTGCGTACATGGTGTCGAAGTTGGTGTAGACTTTCAGATTGTTTCCCGTAAGCGGAAAAGCGAGATTGCAGCCCCACAGGAGGTTGATGAGATCCTTTTCGGAGGGTTCGGGGCGGCTGCATATCTGCAGCGCGTAGAGTCTGGATGTGTTGGCTTTGAAGCGCCGCAGGTCAGCATCGCTCACCAGTCGCCTGTTGCGGTTGTCGCGTCCGAAGATGAAATACAGGATGAGCCCTATGCCCGGGAGGAACAGCAGCACCATTATCCAGGCTATCGTGCGCAGCGGGTGGCGGTTCTCGGAGATCATCATCACGATGACGCTGAGAAGCACCAGAAAGAAGACAAGGCTCCACCAGAGGCTCATCCGTGTAGTCTTTTATTTCTTGGGATCCATCTTCGAGTACTTGGCTGCATCGGAGAATATTGTCACCAGATACATCAGGGCCAGGATGACTATCATGCCGACGGCTACGAAGTCAAGGGCCTTCATGCCGAAGTCGTAGCCGAAAACGTGGTAATCCCTGCGGAATTCAGAGAGCGGTCTGATGAATATGAACAGGGTGTTGACAATTATCATTATGACCCTGAACTCGGTAGGCCCCAACTTGGCGTAGGTGAGTCGGAATTCGCTCTTCAGATGTGCGTTGACGCTGACGTTGATGGTCATCAGCAGGTAGAGCACCAGGACGGCCAGAGCCAGGGAAGGGTTGACCATAAGTCCTGACAGTCCAGCGCCTATGAACATCATGCTCTCGTTGATGCAGTCTACTGTATGGTCCAGATAATAGCCGTAGATGGGGCGCTGCTTGTTGCGTACTCTTGCCAGGGTGCCGTCAAGCGAGTCCCCGTACCAGTTGACAAGCAGGCCGAATGAGGAAAGCCATAGGAAGTCGATATTCTTCTTGGTAAGCACGAAGCCGGTGGCAATTATCAGTGCTCCGATGAAGCCGATGCCCGTCAAGATGTCCGATGTCATCCATTTAGGTTGCCTCACGGCCAACCATACAAGGGCTTTTTTCTCCACTCCGTTGAGCAGGGAAGTCTGGATTCTTGTAGCTTGTTTCGTTTCCATATTATAGTGTCTTATCTTAATCAGACTTCAAAGATAAGTCATATTTTTTGAAAAACTGAAACCGGATGCCTCCATGGTAATCAAAATGACAGTTTTTGATGCTTCGTACAAGTCAGGTTATAAAAAGAACAGCCCCCTTTCGGAAAATCTGAAAGGGGGCTGTGGAGGTGCGTAGCGGAATCGAACCACTGTGACAGGTTTTGCAGACCTGCGCCTGACCACTCGGCCAACGCACCGTTCGGGAATGCAAATATACGCCAATTTCCCGAATCCGCAAGGCCTGGATATGGAAATGTTTTGTATATTTGAAGAACACAAAAGACTGCCTTATATGAACAGAAACATACTTTACGCTGCGGCCGTCCTGCTGGCCGTCTCCTGCAGCACCTCTTACAGGGCCGCCGACAACGCTCAAGGAGCGGATGCCGGCGAGGAATACGTCAACATCGGATACGGGCGTGTCAAGAAGAAGGACTCCGCTTCATCCATCTCGAGCATAAAAGTCAGGCGAGGCTCCGGCTATAGTGACATATATGAGTATCTCAAGGGGCGGGTTTCCGGACTCGTTGTCAACGGGACTTCAATTTCGATCCGCGGAATCAACTCGATAATGGGGAGCAATGAGCCGCTGATTCTCGTGGACAACATTGAGATGGACGACATCAGCCATATCCAGCCTGACATGGTGGAAAGGGTCGATGTACTCAAGGACGCCTCCTCTACGGCGCTCTATGGCGTACGTGGAGCCAACGGAGTGATACTCATAACAACCCGTAAATCCCTTGACGACAAATGATACACAACATCATCTTTGATTTCGGTGCGGTCCTGGTGGACTGGAATCCGCATCATCTCTACGACCCGTACTTCAAAGATCCCCGGAAGACGGAGTTTTTCCTTGAGAACGTCTGCCCTTATGACTGGAACGCCACTGTGGATGCCGGCAGGCCATCACAAGATGCTATGGCAGAAAGAATAGAACTATACCCGGAATGGGAGAAGGAGATAAAGATGTATTTCGGACAATGGCCCGGAATGATGAACGGGCAGATTCCCGGCATGGAAGCCATTGTCCGGAATCTGAAAGAGCGCGGCTACAGGCTGTACGGCCTTTCCAACTGGTCCGCCGAGACTTTTCCTCTCATAATCCAGGACACGGAGCGCTATCCTGTATTCGGGTTTCTTGACGGATATGTACTTTCCGGGGAGGAACATTGCATCAAGCCTGACGAGAAAATCTACCGGATTCTCCTTGACCGCTTCGCCCTGAAGCCTGATGAGAGCCTTTTCATCGATGACAACCCGAAGAACATCGAGGCTGCCCGGGCCCTTGGAATCCATGGGCTTGTATTCACCGGTGTGGAGCAGCTGAAGATGGACCTGAAGGCAATTCTGCAATGACCGTCTCGCAGGCACGGACATAGTCCCCTACCGAGACTTTAAGTTCCGCCTCAAGCGGGAGGAAGAGGTCGATTCTCGAACCGAACTTAATGATGCCGCACTGCTCCCCCGCCTTGACCGTGCTGCACTTGTGGGCATAGCAGACTATACGGCGCGCGAAGCCTCCGGCAATCTGCTTGAAGAAAATCCTCTCCCCTCCCGGCAGGGTCAGCCCTGTGCAGCTGTGCTCATTCTCCTCGGAGGCCTTGGGCTTGAATGCGAGCAGGTGTTTCCCGGGATAATACTTATAATAGCTCACCTCCCCGTCGGCAGGCCAGAAGTTGGCATGCACATCGAAGAAGTTCATATAGACAGATACCTGGATGCATTCGCCCTTCAGGTATTCTTTTTCGTATGCTTTATCGATGATGACGACTTTGCCGTCCGCCACTGAACTGATCACTCTTCCGGATCCGGAGCATTTCCTCTCCGGCACCCGGAAAAAGAAAGTCTGCCAGATACAGAACCACAGCAGCAGGGCCAGCAGCGGCCATACAAGCCAACTGATGTGGACGAAAATCAATAGGGCCGCCCCTGCGGCTATGCTGAACCCGTACACAAGGGCGAGTGTACCTCTGGAGTTACGGTCTATCATATAAGCCCGAACGCGGCCAGATACACCACCCCGAGCGGGATTCCCACCAGACTGCTGTCAAAACGGTCAAGCATCCCGCCATGTCCCGGAATGCAGTTGCCGGAATCTTTCACTCCGCAGCTGCGCTTCCACTCGGATTCAAAAAGATCCCCGCAGACACCGCCAAGGCATACGACGATACCGAGCAATGTACTGTGAATCCAGGTATACGGCAGCCATCCGAGCCTGCACATGACCAGAGAGGCGGCGGCGCTGAAAAAAAGTCCACCCCAAAATCCCCACCAGGACTTTTTGGGTGAAATACCTGGAGCCAACTTCCGTGCTCCGGCCTTGCGTCCCATGATGGACCCGATGCAATATGCCCCCACATCGGACACCCAGATGATGATGAACAGCGGCAGGAGTTTCCATCCGTCAAATACGGGCCCGTCCATGACCATCAGAGGTGACAGGCATATCGGCAGGGCAATATAGCCAAGACCGGCATATATGAGTCCGACATCGGAAAAGCCTTCCCTTTCAGGGAAAAAAATACATGACACGGGAATCAGGAGCAGCGGGAACAGCACCAGCAGCAGAAGATTTGCATCCCAGCCGAAGAACCGTGACGCAGCAGTGAGAATGAATGCTGCGACTGCTGTCAGCATGCCTATCTTCTGCTGCATATAATACCTCTGCCCGAGGGTCATGGTGTAGAATTCCCTAAGTGCCACATATAAAATAATGAGGAACAGGGCACCGAAAAGTGTCCTGTCCCAGATCGTGCCGAAAACCATCACGACCAGAAAAACCAGACCCGCCAGAGTCCTCTTCAAAAGATTATTCATCGCCTTTGTCCGGGTCTTTCTTGTCAGTGCCGTTTTCTTCAGGTTTCTCTTCGCCCTTGAGACGTTCCTCACCATGTGTGCCGGCCTTCGGGCCGAAGAGCTTCTCGATATCATCGGCAGTGATCACCTCTTTCTCGATGAGCATCTTGGCGAGCGTTTCCAACTTGTCCCAGTTGTCCTTGAGGATCTTGGTCGTGCGGGCTGTCACTTCGTCCACGAGGGCCTTGGCCTCCGAATCGATGGTCTGGGCTGTCTTCTCGCTGTATGGCTTGGTGAGATTGTAACCGCTGTCTCCGCTTGAGTCGTAGAACGAGAGATTCCCGATCTTGTCGCTCATGCCGTAGTAGGTGACCATGGCATAAGCCATCTTTGTCATCTTCTCGAAGTCGTTGAGGGCGCCGGTGCAAGGTATTCCATTGTTGACGATCTCTTCCGCCACGCGTCCGCCGACCAGGCAGCACATCTCATCGAGCATGTCGGACTTGGACATCATGACCTTCTCATCCGGGAGACTCCAGGTCAGTCCGAGCGCCTGCCCGCGAGGTATTATGGAGACTTTAAGCACAGGGTCGCAGCCCGGAAGGAGCCATCCTGCGACTGCATGGCCCGCCTCGTGATAGGCGGTGAGGCGTTTCTCATCCGGGGACATGATGGTCTTCTTCCTCTCGATTCCCCCCACTACCCTGTCTACGGCATCGATGAAGTCAGAGTTGTCCACAGCCTTCTTGCCGTTGCGTGCGGCAGAAAGGGCGGCCTCGTTGCAGATGTTGGCTATGTCGGCTCCGGAAAAGCCCGGGGTCTGCTTCGCTATGGCTTCAACATCGAAATCAGGGGCGAGCTTGAGTTTTTTGACATGCACTTCGAAAATGTCTTTCCTCTCATTGAGGTCAGGCAGTGTCACGTGGATCTGGCGGTCGAAGCGTCCGGCCCTGGTGAGGGCCTTGTCGAGGATGTCGGCCCGGTTGGTTGCTGCAAGCACGATGACCCCGCTGTTGGTATCGAAGCCGTCCATCTCGGTAAGAAGCTGGTTGAGAGTGTTCTCACGCTCATCGTTGGAGGAGAAGCCCACGTTCTTTCCTCTTGCCCGGCCCACTGCATCGATCTCGTCGATGAACACGATGCACGGAGCTTTCTCTTTAGCCTGAGCGAAGAGATCCCTCACCCTGCTGGCGCCCACTCCGACGAACATCTCCACGAAGTCGGAGCCGCTTATGCTGAAGAACGGCACATTGGCCTCCCCTGCAACGGCCTTGGCGAGCAGGGTCTTGCCGGTGCCCGGAGGGCCCACGAGCAGGGCTCCCTTAGGTATCTTGCCTCCGAGGGCTGTGTATTTTGCAGGATGCTTGAGGAAATCGACAATCTCCATGACTTCCTCCTTGGCGCCGTACAGGCCGGCCACATCCTTGAATGTCACACTTACCTTATCCTTATCCGTGAGCTTGCCGGTGGCTTTGCCGACGTTGAACGGGTTCATCCCGCCTCCGGCGCCGCCGCCACCTCCCATCTGACGCGACATAGAACGGAACATCCAAGCGTACAGAAGCAGAAGCAGGGCTATCGGGAGCACCCATTCGAGGATGCCGCCCCAGATGTCCGTCTCGTTCTCCATATACAATTTGACCTTGGCTTCCGGCTCCAGTCCGGAGTTGAGCGCGCTGAACTCGGTCTCGGGGTCGAATTTCGTGGAAGTCAGGAAGAAGAACTGGGGGGATTTTTTAGGAAGTTTGCCGTCCGGGAACAGATTGGCGTACTTGCCGAGTTTATCAGGGCGGACCGTAACGTCCCCCCTGAAATTGTTCCTTATGAAATGGACTTCGCTGATGTCCCCTTCCCGGGCCATCTCCTGCACCTGTGACCACTCTATTTTGCTTGCCGGGGCGGAACTGTTGCTGAGAAGCATCCAGCCGATGCTGGCGAGAAGTATTACATAGAGGATGGTCGAGAAGTTGATCCTTATCACCCTCTGACCTTTGTTACGCTTATTGTTGGGTTTTTGAGCCATCGTTTTTAAATTTGCGGACAAAGATACAACAAAAATGAAACCATATCCGGACACAGGAGACATTATATGGCTGCAAACGGCTGATTCTACCAACAAAGAGGTCAGGCGGAGGCTGGAATCGCTTGACAATTTGTCAATCGTTGCCGCGGTGGCGCAGACTTCAGGGCGTGGACAGGGTACGCATACCTGGTTTTCCCGTCCCTCGTCAGGACTCACGTTCAGTATGCTCCTGCGCTTTCCCTCTGAAGGAGCTTTCTCTCTGAATATCAAGGACGTGCTGCTGATCACAGAAATGACGACGCTCGCTCTTAGGGACTATCTGCTGCCGCGTGGCATAGAGACGCGCATCAAATGGCCTAACGACATCTGGGCCGGAGACAAAAAGATATGCGGTATACTCATTGAAAACATACTGGATGCCGACATGGTAAGCAGCAGCATAGTGGGCATAGGCCTCAATGTCAATGAGACCTCCTGGCCTGATGAACTTCCGAATCCCGTGTCAATGAGGGAGCTGACAGGCAAGGAATACGGACTTCGGGAAGAACTTGAGTCTCTAGGCGGGGAGCTCTCAAAAAAATACGCGCTCCTCGGTTCAACCGAAGGGCGCGATAGTCTTGACAGGGAGTTCAAGAAAAATATGTTCAGGCTTCCCTGAGGGATTTGATGGCTTCCGCAGGATCAGCAGCGCCGAAGACAGAACTTCCGGCCACCGCCAGATCGACCCCGGCTTCCTTTACGGCCTTTACAGTGCTGAGATTGATGCCGCCGTCGATCTCAATAAACGCATCGGACTTCCTCTTGACAAGCTCGGACTTGAGCGTCGCCACCCTGTCCAGGGACTCATAGATGAATTTCTGTCCGCCGAAGCCTGCGAAGACTGACATTATCAGGAAGTAGTCAGCCTTGCCTATGTACGGGAAGAGCTTCTCCACCGGCACGTCCGGATTGACAGCAACCCCCGCTTTCATGCCCAAGGCCCGTATCTCCTTCAGGAACGAGGATGTCCTGCGCCCGGACGCTTCAAGATGGAAAGAGCACATCTGTACACCGTCGTCCGCGACTTTTTTGAACCATCTTTCTGGATGGACCACCATGAGATGGACGTCCATCGGCGCCTTGGCGACCTTGGAGATCTGGTCTATGACAGAGAATCCGAAGGATATGTTCGGCACAAGCGTGCCGTCCATTACATCGAGGTGAATCACATCACCGCAGCGGTTTACAAGATCAATGTCCTTCTCCAGATGGAGGAAGTCCGCTGCAAGTATTGATGGCGCTATTCTGAATGGCATGTACTTGTCAGATTTGTGCAGGTGAAAGGATGTTCTCTATGTCGTTGACATATTTTTTGAAGGTCTTGTCGGTGCTCATAAGGTCAGAGACGGTAGTGCACGCGTGAAGCACCGTGGCGTGGTCCTTGCCTCCTGTCTCCGCGCCGATGGTGGCAAGCGAGCAGTTGGAGATCAGGTTGCGGCACAGGTACATGGATATCTGCCTTGCCTGCACGATCTGGCGCTTCCTTGACTTGGAGAGCAGGTCGTCGCGGGTGATGTTGAAATACTCGCAGACATTTTTCTGCACCTTGTCGATGTTCATGTCCGTCCTGGCCTCTCCGATGAGGTTCTCGGTTATGCCTGAAGCAAGTTCGATCAGAGACTTGTCCTTCTCGACGAGAGAATGGGCAATCAGTGAGACGAGTATCCCCTCGAGTTCCCTGAAATTAGTCTTGACCTTTGTCGCGATGAACTCCAGGACATCGTGTGCAATCTCCACCCCTTCCTTGGCGACCCTGGACTCCAGCATCCTCAGGCGTGTGCCGTAGTCGGGATGGGTCAACTGGACTGAAAGTCCCCATTTGAATCTCGAAAGCAGGCGCTCCTCGAAATTCTGGAGCTCCACCGGTGCCCTGTCGGAGGTGAACAGCAGCTGTTTTCCGTTCTGGTGCAGGTGATTGAACACGTTGAAGAAAGCGTTCTGGCATCCGGGCCCCATAAGATCCTGGATGTCATCCACGATCAGAACATCGATCCGCATATAATAGGCCAGGAAGTCAGTGATGTTGTTGCGCACGTTGACGGCGACCATGTATTGCGTCTTGAACTCGTGCCCCGTCACATAGAGGACAACCAGATCAGGGTATTTTTCCTTGATCGCGAGGCCGATCGCGTGCGCAAGATGCGTCTTGCCGAGTCCGGAGCCTCCGAATATGAAGAGCGGATTGAACGGCGTCTTGCCAGGGGCTGCGGCGATGTTCCTGCCTGCGGTGATGCCCATCTTGTTGCACTCCCCCTCCACGATGCTATCGAAATTGTATGCCGGGTTGAGTCTCGGATTGATGCTGACTTTATGTATCCCCGGATATACGAAGGGGTTAGGCTTGTCGGAGGGAGGCGTGACTATGTTGACCGGCGGGTTGGAAGGATCGGAAGTCATCCGTCCGTCGACTTTCATCGAAGGCTGGCCGGAAACCGGACGATACATGTACCTGAGTTTCGCTTCCGGGCCTATCTCCCTGCGGAGAACCCTTTTCAGCAGGTCAAGGTATGCTCCCTCAAGGTACTCGCGGAAGAAATCGTTGGGCACTTCAAGCGTCAGCGTGCTGTCGACAAGCGAGACGGCGCGGATCGGTCTGAACCACGTGTTGAACTGCTGCGGCTCAACATTCTTCTCTATGATCTGAAGACAGTTGCTCCAGACACTTGTATGTCCAATTGTATTCTCCATTGTCTTTTGCTGATTTATTACGGAACTCTTGTCCGAATTGCATTGCAAAGATGGGGATAAAAATTTGAAAAAAAATTCCGTGCCCTATTGCGTTTTACCTTTTTTCGACTTAAATAAAGATTGAAAAACATCTAATCGATTACTCTGTATATGATTGAATATCAGAGGCTTATATTTGTCGAAAAATCGTAACAAGTTGTTTTTGAGCTTGCGCTAAAATAGAATAATTCTAATTAGGCGGAAGTTCTTATAGGGCGGAAAATCAGGACATTCTATTTTCTTATGCCATCTGGAGCGCCCTGTATCCGTGCCACGAAAGCGTCCGGATATTTTTTGCGTACTTTTTCGAGTTCCGCTGATACGGCGGCCCTGTCGTTGCCTGTGCAGATGTAGTATTTGTAGAGGCTGCCGCTTTTTATGTATAGTGGTTCGCAGCCCAGGAAATCATGGTCGGATTTCTTCACCGGGGCCTTGGTGGCGAATATCTGTATGCCCCAAAGTGGCTCCTGCGGGGTATCTGCTTTCCCCTCTGTCTCCGCCGATGTGCCGGGGGGCGTGCCGCCATGGTGGCTCATGCTGGCGTCGTAGCTTTTTTTGTACTCCCTGAACGCTTCCAGCAGGCACTGTGCCAGCTTTTGTCTGTTCTCCTGCTTCCTGATGACTGCGAGGTCGGCGGCGTTGGAGATGAACCCGAGTTCCACGAGCACAGCCGGCATTGCCGTTTTCCAAAGCACATAGAACGGGTCCTGGGACACTCCCCTGTCGTTGCGCAGGGGGCCGCGGCGTAGCCTGGTGTCTGCGGTCTGGGCGAACTTCATGCTCTGCTCCAGATGCGAGTTCTGCATCAGCACCATGAATATGTAGGATTCCGGGTCGGCGGGGTCGAACCCCTGGTATTTGGTGCTGTAGTCGTCTTCGAGCAGGATGACTGAATTCTCGCGGCGGCATACTTCCATGTTGCCGGCGAAAAGGTCCCTGTTCTTGTTGGATGACTGGCCGAGCACGTGCACCGAAAACCCGTTGGGGGATTTGCGCTCCGCGGCGTTGATGTGGATGGATATGAAAAGGTCCGCCCCGGCGTTGTTGGCCTTTATCGCCCTGTCGTCCAAGGTTATGTATTCGTCCCGGTCCCGGGTCAGGATGACCTTGACATCGGGAAATGATTCCCGTATGAGGGCGGCGAGCCTGCGGGAGATGTCAAGCGTGAGGGTTTTTTCGTAAGTCCTGCCGTCTGCGCTTATGCAGCCTGCATCTTTTCCGCCGTGTCCGGCATCTATCACGACGGTGGACAGCCCCAGGCCGTCCGCCGCCATCTCCGCGCAGAGCACAAGTGCGAGAAGGAGTATGCAGATTGTGCGTTTCAAATAAATGTACTAATTTTGCAGGTTAGCAAATATACGAATTTTTCTTTCATTTGAGAAAGGCCTTACATATATTGATGCTGGTGCTGATGCTTCTGTCCTGCATCTGCTCTTCCAATGCGCAGAACCGGCGCCCCCGTGGCACGGCATACGGTGTGATGGTGCAGAAAAAGGTGGAACTTCCTGACTCCGTGGAGCTTGCCCGTAGAGACTCGTTGCATAGGGCCGACTCTCTGCACCGGGCCGATTCTGTTGCGATGCTCGGCAAGAGCTCGCTCGAGATGCCGGCGTTCTCCACCGCCAAGGACTCGATAGTGGAAGTTTTCACCGGGGGGCAGCGCAAGATTTATTATTATGGCGACGTGACCGTGAAATACCAGGACATGGAGCTTACCGCCGACTACATGGAGTACGACATGAAGACCGGGATCGTTTTTGCCAGAGGGACATACGACAGCACAGCCGGAGAATGGAAGGGGCGGCCCGTGATGAAGCAGGGCGAGAAGACATATAATATGGAGGAGGTGCGCTACAACTTCAACTCCCGCAAGGCCCGCATAACCAACATGACCACCACCGAGGAGGAGGCCTCCCTGCACGGTACCAACATCAAGATGATGCAGGACGAGTCGATCAACCTCACCGATGGCAAATATACGGTATGCGATGCCGCTCACCCCCACTACTATCTGGCGCTGACCAGTGCCAAGGTGGTGCGCAAACCGAGCCAGAAGACCATTTTCGGCCCGGCGTACATGGTGGTTGAAGACGTGAAGATACCTTTTGTCGGGCTCCCGTTCGGCTTCATTCCCAAAAGGCCGCAGCGTTCCACCGGGCTGCTGATGCCTACGTTCGGAGAGGAGGAGGCGCGCGGGTTCTACATGCGGGATCTGGGCATGTACTTCGTGTTCGGCGACTATCTTGACCTGTCGGTAACCGGTGACTATTTCACCCTCGGCTCCTGGGCGGTCAACATCAACTCGCGCTACAAGGTCAACTACAAGTTCAACGGCTCGTTCTCGATGAACTATTCCAATGACCAGACCGGGGAAAAAGGCACTGAGGAGTTTTTCCAGACACGCAACTTCGGTGTCAAGTGGTCCCACACCCAGGACTCCAAGGCCCACCCCGGTTCGACTTTCAGCGCTTCGGTCAATTTCCAGAGTCCCTCCAACAACCGCTACAATTCCACGGACATCAACCAGGCCCTCCAGAGCCAGGCCTCATCCTCAATATCATATTCGAGAAACTGGGACGGCAAGTTCAACTTGAGCCTCAATGCCCTGCATAGCCAGAACTCAAGGGATTCTTCATACACTTTCACCCTGCCGAACATAACGTTCTCCGTATCCACGTTCTACCCTTTCAAAAAGAAGGAGCGTGCCGGCAAAGAGAAGTTCTACGAAAAGATTTCTTTCGGATACAGCACCGCCCTTCAGAACAAGATCTCGTTCAAGGCCTCCGAGTTCAAAGAGCCTGGGCTTCTGGACCGCCTGCAGAACGGCATGACCCACAATTTCTCCATCGGATTGCCTAATTTCCAGCTTTTCAGGTACCTGAGTGTCGCCCCGAGCGTCCAGTACGGACAGAACTGGTTTTTCCGCAAGAACACCTACGAGTACAACCCGGAGACCGATAAGGTCGAGATGAAGGAGGGGCGGCAGTTCAGCACACTCGGGATCACCCAGAACTACTCTTTCTCCACCTCCATGAGCACCCGCATCTACGGGACTTTCAACTTCGGCAAGCAGCACAGGCTGCAGGCCATAAGGCATGTGATCTCCCCTTCCATGTCCATATCGCTCAGTCCGGAGAAAGGCACTTATGCCAACGGCTACCGGACACTGTACTATACGGACAAATCGGGGACGGAACAGGAATACCAGTACAATATCTACTCCGGGCAGATGTATTCCCCTCCGAGCCGGGGAAAGTCCGCCACCGCGTCCCTGAGCATCGGTAACAACCTCGAAGCCAAGGTGCGCGACTATGCGGACACGACCGGGACCGGCACCAAGAAGGTGAAGCTGATTGACCAGTTGACGCTCAACACGGGCTATAATTTCCTTGCTGATTCCTTGAAGATGAGCACGATATCTATGTCGATGTCTACCACTCTCTTCAACAAGGTGTCCATCAGCGCGAGTGCCGGGTTCGACCCTTACGCGATCGGCGAGAACGGCAGGAAATACGATGCGTTCGCCCTCACTCGGGGGCAGGGGCTTGCCAGGCTCACAAATGTCAGTGCATCAGCATCATATTCCATTTCGGGAAAGGGTACGATAAACGGCAACGATGGCTCAAAGACGCGCGAAGGCGGCGACGCCTCGTCCGCTGGCGCGGCCAATGCCTACCGCCGCAACTACTATCATCCGGTGACAGGAGAGTACATCCCGGAAGGGTGGCTTTACTACACCAACCCCAACGCCCCGTGGAGCCTTAATTTCAGCGCCAACTTCAGCCTTGCGCGCAGTTACTCCTATGATGCGACACTGGCCAGGCTGCTGACAGAAGACCGCTACAATGCCTCTCTCCAGCTGTCCGGCTCGCTTAAGCTCACCCCGAGGATGTCCCTCACCGCATCCTCCGGCTATGACTTCATAGCAAAGCAGATCACCTCCACGCAGATCAGCGCGACATACGACCTGCATTGCTTCAACATTGCTGTGAGCTGGGTGCCTCTCGGGACCTGGAAATCATACAGCTTCAGAATCGCGGCAAACGCCGCCGCTCTCGCCGACATCCTGCGCTTCAAGAAGAGCAACAGCTATTGGGACAAGTAGTTTTTGTGTGAACAATAGGAAGTTCCGAATTAAATGACTATATTTGCGCAGTGAAACACTACCCCGAGTGGATCTGACACCGGGACACAATCAAACATATCGTATATTTTTATGCCACACAGACTTTCGGAACTGAACGCGATGACGCGGGAGCAGCTTGAGTCAATAGCGACAGAACACAATGTCAAATCAATAAAGAAACTCGACGACGAGAACCTTGCCTACGCCATCATCGACGCGGAAGCAAAGGAGGAGTCGGTCAAGCCAGCCCCTGAGAAGCCGAAGGCGCGTCGGGGCCGTCCGCCTAAGCAGAAAAACGTTGAAGAAGCCAAGCCGGACGGTGCTGCCAAGGCGGAAAATGCTGAAAAACAGCAGGAAAAAAGCCAGAAGCCTAAGGGAAAGCCGGGACGGAAGCCGGGCAGGCCGGAGTCCAAGGCAGCAGGGAATGAAGCGCAGCAGACTACTTCTGCAGACGGCACTGCAGAGCAGACGACAGCGGCACCGCAGCCCAAAAAGCGTGGCCGCAAGCCCAAGAACAGGCAGCCTGAAGCGCAGACAGCGCAATTGTTTCCAGTAGAACAGCAGTCGGAGGCGTCACCGGCGGCTGAAGCGCTTCCTCCGGCACCCGCGCCGCAGGCACTTCCCTCCCCGTCCGGGACTTCACCGGAGCTGGCAGCCGCTGTAGAGAAGCCGTCAGAGCAGAACAAGCCTCAGCAGCCTAAGAGGATTGCCGAGAGCCGCTCGCTGGAGAAAGTCCTCGAGAAAGTCCAGGCCAAGGTCCAGGAGAAGGCAAATGAGCGTGCTATGCCTCAGATGCAGAAGCCGCAGGCCCCGCAAGGCCAGCAGAACGGTCAGCCGCGTCCGCGGCCGGTGTACTATGACGGGACGGTGGAAGCTTCCGGAGTGCTTGAGATAATGCCGGACGGATATGGTTTCCTCCGCTCTTCGGACTACAATTACCTCAATTCTCCGGATGACATCTACGTCTCCCAGCAGCAGGTCAAGATGAACGCCCTCAAGAACGGAGACACGGTGACCGGTGAAATACGTCCTCCGCGCGAGGGTGACAAGTACTTCCCTCTTGCCAGCGTGAAGTCGGTCAACGGTCGCACACCCGAGTTCATACGGGACAGGGTGCCTTTCGACTTCCTGACTCCTCTCTTCCCGGATGAGAAGTTCAATCTTCTCGGCAACGGACACGAAAAAGACAAGAGCTGCCGAATCGTGGACATGTTCTCACCTATCGGAAAAGGCCAGCGAATGCTTATCGTTTCCCCTCCTAAAGCAGGTAAAACTTTACTTCTCAAGAGCATCGCCAATGCCATAGCTGACAACCATCCTGAAGTATATGAAATAGTGCTTCTCGTGGACGAACGTCCGGAAGAGGTGACCGACATGCAGCGCTCGGTAAAAGCCGAAGTCGTGGCCTCCACTTTCGACGAGCCTGCCGAAAAGCACGTCAAGGTGGCCAACATGGTCATCGAGAAGGCGCGCCGTCTCGTGGAATGCGGTCACGATGTGGTAATCCTTCTCGACTCCATCACCAGACTTGCCAGGGCGTACAATACTGTGCAGCCGGCTTCCGGCAAGGTTCTGACCGGAGGTGTGGATGCCAACGCCCTGCAGAAGCCGAAGCGTTTCTTCGGAGCAGCGAGAAACATAGAGGGCGGCGGTTCCCTGACGATTCTTGCCACGGCCCTCACCGAGACCGGCTCCAAGATGGATGATGTGATCTTTGAGGAGTTCAAGGGCACCGGCAACAGTGAAATCCAGCTTGACCGCACTCTCGCCAATAGGCGTATTTTCCCGGCTGTCAACGTGCTTCTTTCCGGTACACGCCGTGATGACCTCCTCTATCCGAAGGACCAGAGCCAGAGGATATGGATTCTCCGCAAGCTCCTTGCTGACATGAATCCTACTGAAGCGATGAATTTCATGCTTCAGCTGATGGACGAATACAAGACCAATCAGGATCTTCTGGACAACATGTCCAAGGTGACTCCGCGGGAGGCCAAGTATTACGATAATTTCTGAGCCGGCAGGCTGTAAAGAAAGAGCGTCCCCCGCCTGGAGGACGCTCTTTTTATGTGTGTTCTGCTATTTCGTGCCGAAAATCCTGTCTCCTGCATCTCCGAGGCCGGGGACGATATAGGCATCCTTGTTGAGATGGTCATCGACGGCAGCCACATAGATGTCCACGTCAGGATGCATTTCCTGCACTTTCCTGATACCTTCAGGGGCCGCCACGAGGCACATGAGCCTGATGTTGGTGCAGCCGCGCTCCTTGAGCATTGTCAGGGCATCGCATGAGCTCCCTCCGGTGGCGAGCATCGGGTCTGTGACGATAACGAGTCTCTGGCTGATATCTTCGGGGAGCTTGCAGTAGTATACTACAGGAGTGTGCGTCTTCTCGTCGCGGTAGAGTCCGATATGGCCGACTTTGGCCACAGGCACCAGAGTCTGGAGGCCTTCCACCATCCCGAGTCCTGCACGCAGGATAGGGACGATGGCAAGTTTGCGTCCGCTGACTTTGCGGGCGAGTGTCTTGCAGATAGGTGTCTCGATTTCGACTTCAGCCAGAGGAAGGTCGCGGGTGACCTCATAGCCCATAAGAAGTGCAATTTCCTTGAGAAGTTCGCGGAAATCCTTGGATCCGGTCTCCTTCTGTCTCATGATGGTCAGCTTGTGCTGGATCATCGGGTGGTCGATAACGTGTAATTGGCTCATATCGGAATGAAAATTTAAGTAAAGATACTACTTTTTTCGTAATTTTGCCGAGATATATCCATCATAAGTCGCAATGCTACGTATTTACTGCAAGAACACAGGAACATTCAGGGAATTTCCGGAGGGGTCCACACTGCTGGACATGATCCCCGAATTTGATTTCGATCGTCCCTATGACATCATATCGGCCAAGGTCAACAATGTCTCCCAGGGATTAAAGTTCAGGGTCTTCAATAACCGGGATGTGGAGTTCCTCGATTATCGCTCCTACGCCGGACGCAATGTGTACTGCCGTTCGCTGTGTTTCCTGCTGTGCAAGGCGGCGCAGGATCTTTTCCCCGGGAGCAAGGTCGTGATACGCCGGCCTATTTCCAAGGGATATTTCTGCCGCCTCGACAAGGCCGGAGGTGAATCGATGCACAGGGATGACATCGAGGCCATACGCGAACGTATGCTGGAGCTGGTTAGGGCCGACTTTCCGTTCCGCCGGCATGAGGTGCAGACCTCAGAAGCACTAGAGCTTTTCCGGAGCCTCGGCCAGTCGGACAAGGTGAAGCTCCTTCAGACCTGCGGAGAGGTGTACGTCAATTACTATTCTCTTGACGGATCTCCCGATTACAGCTGCGGTGCGCTCGTGCCAAGCACCGGGTATCTTAAAATCTGGAGTCTCGATCCGTTCCACGGGGGGATGCTGCTACGTGTCCCGGACCGGCATCATCCCGAGGCACTCGCGCCTTTCTATGAGCAGCCCAAGACTTTCGGGGTCTTTGCTGAATCCATCAGGTGGAACAGGATAATGGGGCTTGACAATGTGGGCGATGTCAACCTCGCCTGTCTTGACGGCAAGGCCTCCGACCTGATACAGGTAGCTGAGGCGCTGCAGGAAAAGAAGATAGTCCAGATAGCGGAGGAGATTGAGTCACGTCACAATTCCCCTGACCCGGTACGTCTCGTGCTCATCACGGGACCTACCAGCAGCGGCAAAAGCACCTTCTGCAAGCGATTGAGCGTCCAGCTTAAAGCCTGCGGGTTGCTGCCGATTTCTTTTTCTACCGATGATTATTTCGTGAACCGGCTCGACACTCCGAAACTTCCCGACGGCAGTTTCGATTTCGACAATTTCGATACCGTTGACCACGATGCCCTGCAGGCGGATGTCCTGAGACTTCTCTCAGGAGAAGAAGTGGAAGTCCCGGAGTACAATTTTGTGACCGGCATCAGGGAGTACAACGGCAAGAGGCTCAAGCTGACCCCCGGGGCGGTGCTGCTGATAGAAGGTATCCATGCTCTCAACCCAGCACTCCTTGACATGGTGCCGGAATCCGAAAAGTTCAAGATATTCATAAATACCATAACCAGCATCTCCCTTGATGATCACAACTGCATACCGACCAGCGACAACCGTCTGCTGCGGCGTATAGTGAGAGACTTCAACAAGGGGGCATTCACTGCCCGTGAGACGATTTCCAACTGGCCGAACGTCCGCCGGGCTGAAGTCAAATGGATATATCCGTATCAGGAAGACGCTGACGTGCTTTTCAATTCGGCCTATCTCGTTGAGTTCGCGGTGCTCCGCAGCCATGCCGAGTCAATACTTGCCACAGTGCCGAAAAACTGTCCGGAGTATAGCGAGGCCAGCCGTCTGCTGACTTTTCTGCACTACTTTATCCCTGTGTCTGACAAGGAGATACCGGTCACCTCATTCATGAAAAGTTTTATAGGATGATAAAGGATATTCCATTGGATTTTTCTCCCGAGGAACGCAGGCAGCGTGCGATGTCTCTATTTCGCAGGGGATATAACTGCTGTCAGGCTGTGGTTCTTGCCTTTGCTGATCTGCTGCCCGAGTCAGAGGAGACGCTTGCTGTCATAGGTTCAGGCTTTGGCGGAGGTATGGCGCGCATGCGCGAAGTGTGCGGCAGTTTCAGCGGGGCTGTGATGATGGCTGGTTTCCTCTCCCCGGCCTCGGATCCTTCTGTCAAGGAATCCCGGAGGGACAATTATGCGCTTGTCCAGAAGTTTGCCGGTGAGTTCAAGAGGCTCAACGGCGGCAGCATTGTGTGCCGGGAGCTGCTGGGACTCTCCCCTGTTGTAAAGGAAGAGCCCACTCCATCGGAGCGTACTCCGGAGTTTTATCGCAAACGTCCATGTGAGCAGATAATAGGAAATGCAGCCTATATGGTGGCTGAGGAAATTCTCGCCGCCAGCGGGAAATGAAAAAAGGGCTGCGCTTTTGCGCCGCCCTTTTCAATTATAAAGTCTGGCTGACTTATTTCTGCATCGCCTCGTCTACGGCTACAGCCACTGCAACAGTGGCTCCGACCATAGGGTTGTTGCCCATTCCGAGGAAACCCATCATCTCGACGTGTGCCGGTACTGAAGATGAACCTGCGAACTGTGCGTCGGAGTGCATGCGGCCCATGGTGTCGGTCATGCCGTATGATGCAGGACCTGCTGCCATGTTGTCCGGGTGGAGGGTACGGCCTGTGCCGCCGCCTGATGCCACTGAGAAGTATGGCTTGCCGGCGAGCACGCGCTCTTTCTTATAGGTTCCGGCTACAGGGTGCTGGAAACGGGTAGGGTTGGTGGAGTTGCCGGTGATGGACACGTCCACGTTCTCCTTCCACATGATGGCCACGCCCTCACGCACGTCGTCTGCGCCGTAGCACCGTACGCCGCCGCGTACGCCGTCAGAGTACTTGGTCTCCCCTACCACCTTGAGCTCCCCGGTGAAGTAGTCGAACTGTGTCTGTACGTAGGTGAAGCCGTTGATGCGTGAAATGATCTTGGCAGCGTCCTTGCCGAGTCCGTTGAGAATCACACGGAGCGGAGTCTTGCGTACCTTGTTGGCCATCTCGGCGATCTTGATGGCGCCTTCCGCGGCAGCGTATGATTCGTGTCCGGCGAGGAAAGCGAAGCAGCCTGTCTCCTCGCGGAGAAGCCTTGCTGCGAGGTTGCCGTGTCCGAGGCCCACCTTGCGGTCGTCAGCCACGGATCCAGGGATACAGAAGGCCTGAAGGCCCTCACCGATGGCTTCAGCCGCCTCTGCGGCGGTCTTCACGCCTTTCTTGATTGCGATGGCTGCGCCTACTACATAAGCCCACTTCGCGTTCTCGAAGCAGATCTTCTGTGTGTCTTCGCACATCTTGTAAGGATCGATGCCTTTGGCGTCGCAGATAGCCTTGGCCTCATCGATGTCTTTGATGCCGTATTTGTTGAGAGCTGCATTGATCTGATCGATGCGACGCTCGTAGCTTTCAAAAAGTGCCATGTCTCTTACTCTTTACGTGGGTCAATATACTTAACAGCCTCCTTGAAGCGGCCGTAGGTGCCTTTGGCTTTCTCGATGGCCTCAGGTCCTGTGGCGCCGCCCTTCAGGGCGTCCATGAGCTTGCCGAGGTTGATGAACTCGTAGCCGATCACTTCATTGTTGGAGTCAAGGGCCATCCTGGTGCAGTAGCCCTCGGTCATCTCAAGATAGCGGCTGCCCTTTGCTCTGGTGCCGTACATGGTGCCGACCTGGCTGCGGAGGTTCTTTCCGAGGTCTTCGAGCGAGCCTCCGACAGGGAGACCGCCCTCAGAGAAAGCTGACTGGGTACGTCCGTAGACAATCTGGAGGAAGAGCTCGCGCATCGCCGTGTTGATGGCGTCGCATACGAGGTCGGTGTTGAGGGCCTCAAGGAGGGTCTTGCCAGGAAGGATTTCAGATGCCATGGCAGCTGAGTGGGTCATGCCTGAGCAGCCTACAGTCTCTACGAGCGCCTCCTCGATGATGCCGTCCTTGACGTTGAGAGTCAACTTGCAGGCACCCTGCTGAGGTGCGCACCAGCCGATGCCGTGGGTCAGGCCGGATATGTCCTTGATTTCCTTTGCGTGTACCCACTTGCCCTCTTCAGGGATCGGGGCGTTGGCGTGGTTGGCGCCTTTTGCGACGCAGCACATCTGCTGCACTTCTTTTGTGTAAATCATATTCTTGTATAAGTATGTATTTCGCAGGCGCAAATATACTGAGAAAGTAGTTATTTTGCAATGATGATTAATTAGCTTATTTTTGCCGCTTGTCCGTCCCGGCAGGATGCCGGGGCTGTAATGGATTGGAGAATGTTCAGTTTTTTCGATGATACGATATGCGCCCCGGCCACAGTTCCAGGTACCGGGGCGATCGCCGTGGTGCGGCTCAGCGGTGCGAAGGCGCTGGAGGTCGCGGGGAAAGTGGTTTTCACCAGCGGGATGCCGCTTTGTGAGACGGAAGGTTACAGGCTGAGGTTCGGCACCGTTCTGGACCGGGACGGGAAAGTGCTGGACGAGGTGCTGGTCAGCGTTTTCCGTGCACCTCATTCTTATACGGGAGAGGATTCTGTGGAGATTTCATGCCATTCTTCCCGTTATATTGTCTCTTCCCTGCTTGCCCTTCTTGAGGCTGCGGGTGCCAGGCTTGCTATGCCCGGAGAGTTCACCAGACGTGCTTTTCTCAACGGGAAGATGGATCTTGCCCAGGCTGAAGCGGTTGCGGATGTGATTGCCTCGAACTCGGAAGTTCAGCACAGGGTTGCCATGAACCAGTTGCGCGGCGGGTACTCGGCTGAACTCGGGCATCTCCGCTCTTCCCTGCTGGAGATCGCTTCGCTGCTTGAACTGGAGCTTGATTTTTCCGAGGAGGATGTGGAGTTTGCGGACCGTTCACGCCTGCGTGCACTGTTGGAAAGGGCACGGGAGCGCTGTGCTGCACTGGCGGATTCGTTCAAGGAAGGCAATGCCATACGCACCGGTGTGCCTGTGGCGATCATCGGGGTGCCGAACAGCGGCAAGAGTACCCTTTTGAATGCCTTGCTCGGGGATGACAGGGCCATTGTCTCCGATATTCCCGGGACCACCAGGGACACGGTCGAGGATTGCTGCACGATAGGAGGAGTCATGTTCCGTTTCATCGACACGGCAGGAATCCGGGATTCTTCGGATGTCGTAGAGTCTGAGGGTATCCGGCGTGCCTTGAAAAAGGCTTCCGAAGCCAGGATTGTGCTGGGTTTGGTGGATGTCGGGGGACCTGTCCGGGAGCAGTTGGAGATGGTTATCGCCGCAGTGGATTTATCGTCGCAGAAACTCGTGATTCTAATCTCTAAATCGGACAAAATATGTGTTAACAATGTTGTTAGCATTGTTAACGATATTGTTTTATCGCTTGTACATAAGACGGATGCTGTCAAAGTGCTCCCAATCTCGGCTAAGGATGGGACGGGGCTTGAGGAACTGCGGACAATGCTGGTTTCCATGGCTTCGGAAGATGTCCCTGAAGACGGGACGGTGGTGACCAATGCCCGGCATGCCGCTGCTCTGCACTCTTCTGCCGCCGCTCTTGCGGAAGTGATAGCCGGACTTGACCGCGGAATCCCCGGTGACCTTCTCGCGGAGGACCTGCGCTCCGCTCTCGAGAGTCTCGGCTCCATCACCGGCGAGATAAGCAGCGATGAGGTCCTGGGGGAGATTTTCGGGAGGTTTTGTATAGGGAAATAAATATTCTGCGTCGGAAAGTGGCAGTCTGATCCATCCGGAAGCCGGCGATGTGCCTTAGAGCCTGCTTTTCGGCGATGATGCATGGCAAGAATATTTGCTCCATTCACGTCAATTACATATATTTGTGTTCACCGCCGCCTGTTTATCCAGGCCAGGCGTCTATCGTGACTTTAACTGATTGACTGACTTAGTAAAATGGAGACATTCCGCTCTATAGATGAACTCATAAGAATGCTTTCAAGGGAGAAAGTGCTCCTGAAGGACATGTTCCAGAACAGGAAAAAACTTTCGTACCGACATGACACCGCAAAAGAACTCGTGGATTACAAGGAAAGCCGGATCGCTTTTCTCATAGAGCACGGTGTTGTGCATGACAGCGGAGAGTTTCTTGAACTTGAGGATGTCTACCTCAGATTCTTCGAGGAAGTTCTGGATGTCAACGAGGACATCAATGTGGCTGGAGTGAAAGAAAGCATAGGCTCTCTCGATGCCGCCATTGAATACTACAAGACGGAGACTTCACCACAAAGGAAATATGGCTACCTGAAAGATGTAAGACGCATCCTGAGAAACATCGCCCTGACGACATTCAGAAATGTGATTGACCTTAAACGCAACATCGACAGCACCTACAAGAATGAGCCCAACTATCGTGTCAAGAAACTCAAGTTGAGCAATCTTGATGGCAAGCGCATGGCGGTGGCCGAGCTCATCAAACAGACGGAACGCTACCTGTCTGAAAATCAGCAGGGCTTTTTCGCGACGGCCATGGATGTCGGATTGAAAAAGACCGTAAGTGATGTGAGGTTGCAGCTTGTCGAAGCGTATCACAACATTCTTGAGCTGGACCGTCAGATAATAGAGTACCTGAATCTTATCGAGTACCAAAACCGTCTGGTGGAGAAGCTCAGGCGCGTGAAGTATCTGAGGGATCAACTTGTACTCGAGTCTCAGTCGAATGTCAGACAAATGCTTGCATCTTCTAATCCGATATGGATGGAAAACCGTCCTAAGTACACATTGAAAATATCACTGGAGACCTTACGGAACAGCGATGAGGGCCTGAGGGCGCTGAGGAGTCTGTCAAGCCGTTTAAGGAAAGGAATTGCAATCAAACGCCACAAGGCCGAGCCGCTTGCTCAGGAATATCTAAACTCAGAACCCAAGATCAATGAAGATCTCAATACCGATGAGATAAAAAATGCCTTCCTGGCTTCGGGTGTAGACTTGTACTCTTTCATCCGGGACTATAACTATAAAATACCGACGGATCTGGAGCGACGGCTCGTGCTGTTTTGCCAGATCGCCTCACAGTTTCTTGATGAACTGGACGTGAAAGACAGATACAGGAGTGACAACGGTATCGAATATCCATTGATCTATCCAGCATGAAATACACAAAAGAAATATTTGACATCCTGAGTCGAGGTGGATTCATCTGCTCCAACAGTGTAAGGCGCCAGACGAAGACGATCTATGATGCCATAGAGGACAATTATGAAGAGTACAGGGAGTATTATTCCGGGATCGGATTCAATCTTGAAAGCGGGAACGGCTACTACTATTTCACCAGGCAGGAAAGCCGTGTCGAGCTTGACGCCAAGCTTGACAGGTTTATACGTTGGATTGACCGCTTGGATTTCCTTAAAACTTTCAACAATGTGTTCGGCCCCGGGTTCACGTTCAGGACATCGAATATCCTCGAACAGATAGCGGCAGACATGGAATTGAAAGAAAAGGCGATGCATCTCTATGCGGAAAAGCTCAAACTGGACGAGGTCGTTGACAAGCTTGTCGATGAGTTGGAAAAAATAGGATTCGTGGAAAAGGAGAATGAGTTGGACGGAACGTGGAAGGTCACAAGCGCGTTCCATTACATAGAGGAACTGGTTGATTGTCTGACAGTGTCAGAGGAGGTGCGGAATGAGGTGCTTGAATAAGGTTGTTTTCATTAACAGTGCAAATGTCCCTTATGCTGAGATCCGCTTGGATGGCAACGTACATTTTATCGGGACACAAGGCGTGGGGAAAAGCACTCTTCTGCGCGCGATTCTGTTTTTCTATAACGGAGACAAGCAGAAACTCGGCATTCCCAAAGAAAAGAAAAGTTTCGATGACTTCTACATTCCGCATGCCAACTCCTACATTGTCTATGAGGTATCGCATGAGCGCGGCGACTTCTGCGTGCTTGTTTTCCGCAGCCAGGGGCGCGCCTGCTTCCGCTTCCTGGCCGGGAAATATGACCGACGCCTCCTTGTTGACGAGACCGGAGATGTGACAAGCGACTACACGCTCATCCGTCAACGTCTTGCCGGACGCTATATGTCAAGAATCGTCGACAGGTACGATGAGTACCGCAACATCATCTATGGCAATCATCGAGTGACGGACAAGGAGTTCTACAATTTCGCGCTGATGGAAAGCCCTGCATACCAGAACATTCCTCGATCCCTTCAGAATGTGTTCCTGAACTCCAGGGTGGATGCGGACTTCATCAAGGAGATTATTATCCGCTCGATGAACGATGACGTTCCATCCATCGACCTTTCCTACTATAGGCGTCAGGTCGCAGACTTCGCGATGGAGTACGAGAACATCTCTGAATGGTTCAGGGTGGATTCTAAAGGCGTGAACCACGTGCGCCTCAATGCTCAGAAGGTCATAGACAGCCATCGCAGGCTGATATTTCTGAAAAGTAAGGTGGAGTCATTGTACGCTGAGCTTCTTTACGCTGACAGGATCGCAAGGGAAAGCATTCCTGAAATGCAGGAAAGAGTCAAATGTCATCTGTCAGAATTACAAAGATACGAGCGCCTTCTGGCCGAGCAGAAGCATAAATATGAAAAGGACGTAGAGGAAGTAAACAAGTCAATCGGTGAGGTTGAGAGCAAGCTCAAGGAAATCAAGCTGAAGCGGAAAGAGTATGAGAGGATCTGCATCGACAGCCTGCTCGCCAGAGTCGATGCCGAAACTTCTGTCAGAATGCAGCATGAAAGTCTTCGGAAACGCAAGGATGCGCTGACAAGAAAAAGTCTGGATCTTTCAGCAAAATATGAGGTGCTGGAGGGGAATATAAAGACAGAGTTCCATCAGTTTGAATATCTTGCCAATGGAAAGATTTTGGGCGCCAAGGAAAGTTTTGTGGTTCGCAGAGGAGTCTTGTCTGCGGAATTTGACGAATGTAAACAGGTTATTGACGCGGAAAGAACTGAAGCATTGGATTCTCTTACGGAGAAAATGGCTTCCTTGACTCTACGTGACAGGGAACTTGACAAAGAATCCGTCCAGCTCAAATACTGGCGTCCGCTCGGAGAAGAGATAGATGCCAAACTCGCTCAGGCTGATGATATCGGCCGTTCGGAGCAGACGCTGAGGTCTCAAATCAACACCTGTGACCTTGAAATCGGGAAACTTATCCAGGAATTTGAATTCGAAAGCGAAAGAATAAGGAGGCAATTCTCGGAGAAAGAAAAGGAACTAGAAAGGGAAATTTCCGGGTTGACTGACAAGATTTCGCGAATTGATTCACTTCTCGCTTCATCCTCAGGTTCATTCTATGAATGGCTGGACAAGAATGCTCCCGGATGGGAACGGACGGTCGGCAAGGTTGTGGATCAGCAAAAGATTCTTTATTGCAAAGGCTTGAACCCACGTCTTGCCGGTGGAGAAAGTTCCGCGTCCCTCTTTGGAATCAAACTTGATCTGGCCGACCTTGACACTGATGTGAAGAGCCCGGCGGAACTTCGGAGAGACAAGGAAATGTACGTCAATGCCGTCGCTGACATCAAATCTTCATTGGCTGAACTGTCTGCGGCTTGTGAGAAAGAAGTCCAGTCTCTCTCAGGCAGAATGTCTCCTAAAATAAAGGAACTCCGCGAGAAACGTGCTGCTGATGCAATGAATCTCCAGATTCTGCCCGGCAAGGTCAAGGCACTCAGGACCGAGATCCAAGGGCTGGAAGACAAACAATGCGAACTGGTTAAGCTGCGAAAGGAGGAACTGGATAAAATCCGTCAGGACATTTCGCTTGCACGTTATGAGGTGGATCAGACAAAGAAGCGCATTGACAACGACTACTCGTTGAAAATGAAAGCCGCAAGGAAGAGTCATTCGCAAAAGATCACGGCTCTTGAGGCGGAAAGAGACTCTGCGATTGAGGCACAGAAATCCGAAATCACAATCAAGCAGCGATGGATGGACACCTCTTTGGGTGAGCTGAAGGCGCAGCGCGATGCGGAACTGAAAGGGGCAGGGGTCGATGTCACAGCTTTAAGAGATTGCGAGGAACAGTTGGAAAAACTCACGGCTGAGATTGCATTTATTGAGGCCAACCGCAGCAAGTCAATCGAATACAGGCTTGACAAACAAAACCTGTTTGACAGAGAGGATGAGTTTAAACAGACAAGACGCACTCTCGAGGACAAGCGCGGAATGCTTGGTGAAAAGCATCAGAGTCGCGTCCGCCAGATAGAGGAGAAGTGCGGTTCCGAAAGATCCTCGCTGGAATCATTGAAGGCCGACATCAAAGAAAGCGAGGATGGCCTTGCGAGGTTTGAGGCGTTCCGTAATTCTGAAAGCTTTCCTCCATTTCTGATGAGGGTGGCAGAACGCCCGACACTTTCTCGTGCCCTTCCCCTCATAGGAGAGATTCATGACACCCTTTCTGAGCGTATGTCTGTCAACGATCAGTTCAAACGTTTCGTAAATCTTTTCAAGGCTCCATTCGGGCCTGGAAACGTTTTTCAGTTCAAGACCAACCTTGTTTTGGATGAGGATTATCTGGACTATGCGTCCAACCTTGAGGAGTTCGTGGAACAGAACAAGATTGAGGACTACCGAGGCAGGACAAGTGACCGTTATCTCGAAATCTTGCAGAGGGTTTCCAGAGAGATGGGCGACATCTGCGGTTTTGGTTCCGATGTTGACAAAATCATCAGGGAAATCAACTACGACTTCAAAGAGAAGAATTTCGTTGGAGCAATAAGGAGCATAGAAATCCGGAGCACGGATTCCGCTGACAAAATGGTGCAGTTGCTGCTCAAGATAAAGGAGTTTACCGATGAGAACAGTTTCAGCTTAGGTGGATTGAATCTTTTCAGCGATGAGAAAGGTCGGGACTCCGTAAATCGCGAGGCCGTAGGATACCTTAGTGACTTCATGGCTTCTCTCAACGAGTTCCAGCCCCGTACTTGTCTGGCTCTGTCCGACACTTTCCAGCTTCAGTTCCGCATCGTTGAGAATGACAACGACACCGGATGGGTAGAGAAGATAGCCAATGTCGGATCCGACGGCACGGACATACTGGTAAAGGCTATGGTTAACATAATGCTGATCAATGTCTTCAAGGAAAAGGTCTCCAGAAAGTTCGGAGAATTCCGGATCCACTGCATGATGGATGAAATCGGAAAACTCCACCCTAATAACGTAAAGGGCATTCTGGATTTCGCCAACAGCAGGAACATTCTGCTGATCAACTCTTCACCGACCACGTACAATGTGTCTGTTTACAAGTACACCTACCTCCTGAGCAAGGACAAGAACGCCAAGACCATTGTTTATCCATTGATTTCCAAGCGTGAAGCAGCGATTTCCAGAACGAATGATAGTCAAGGTGCCTCAGTGGAATGAAAAAAACACATTATGACATACTGGTCGCGCTCTCGGAGGGGAAGTCCGTCTGCGGATCCCGATTTGACAGTGAACTGCTCAGACAACTGAGCTCCGAGCAGCTGATAACAACTATCCGGCACGGAAGCCGGGTGTCCTACCGGGCAATGGACCCTTCAGCGATCGGCCGTGTATTTCCCCTGGCCGACCCGTCGATAATGCGTTCCAGGGCTGAACAGGTCACGGCTTACGGTGACTCTAAAGTTGTCACGACACGCTCGTGCCCGGGCTTTCCAGTCAATGTGATCAGTCCGCTGCAAGTCATTCTTGGAGACAATCTGCTCTCGTTGAATCCTATGCCAGGAACTTTTACGTTCATCTCGGACTGGGAAAACTTCAAAATCCCTCCGGAAGTGTTTGTGATCGGTGTCGAGAACATGGAGAATTTCCGTTTCGTGGAAAAGCAGGCCTATCTGTTCGAGTACTTGATGGCACCTCTGCTCTTTGTCAGCCGCTATCCTCAGTCCGGAGACTTGGTCCGTTGGCTGAAGGGAATCACCAACAGTTACATTCACTTCGGAGATTTGGATTTGGCCGGAATAAATATTTTCTTGACAGAGTTCAGGAATCCCTTAGCAGACACCCAAGGAAAGCGTACTGAGTTTTTTATTCCGACAGATGTCCAATTACGCCTCTCACACGGTTCCCGCGAACGATATGACGCACAGATCGCCCGATTCGGCAATCTGCATTCCGATGACCCGCGCCTTGAGTACTTGATCGCGCTCATACACCGGTTCCGTCGCGGCTATGACCAGGAGGGATTCATACGCGGGATATGAGACGGATCAAGTTTCTGTTCGCCGCATAATTCAGCGTAAAGTTTAACTTCCGATTCCGCTCAGTCCGTAGGGGTAAGTCTTTAGGCATCGAAGCGGAAAGACGAATGTCTTGCCGGGCGTTTACGCTCTACAAATCTTCCCCGTTGGCTTGATTGTGGAGGTTGTCGTAGTAGAGACCAATTTGATATTGACCATAATGTTCGTGAATCATGAACCATACATCTCCATCGGCAAGTTCCCTCATCCCATCCATGAAGGTGGCAAGGAACCGGTCAAGTTCTGAATTTTCTGTCTGTCCCAATTCCATAGACTGAATATCATACATCATCTGTTCTTGCATCGCCTTGCGTTGATCTTCAGGAGCGGACATCGCTTTCTCTGCATGTTCCTTAAGTGCAGCAAGTTGCTCTTTAGTGAAGAAGTCCGAGATTTTATCGAACAACGCATTCATAAATGTGATTGGATCTCTATCGGGGTTGAAATAACTGAAACTTGCCTGATAACGTTTATTATTGACGGAAATTTCGTAGGAGATGTCATCATTTTCTGGTATTTCCACGTTATATACCAGATCCAGGTATTTGCTGTTCTTTTCGAATTGGTCAAGCAGACGATTGTACTCTATACGGATATTTTCTTCGGAAGTCGCTGGAAATGCCACATATACCCTATCTACAAGGTTATGGTTGGTATGAATATACACATCGACTGGCTTCCCGTTGAATTGCCCTTTATAACTCTCATATAATGAGTTGTATGTAAAACCTTTGCTCTTTAGTTTTGTGGCAAACTGAGTTTCTGTTCCATCTATAGGAATCCCGAGGAATTTGAGCGCACCATTACTTTGTCCGAAGCAGACCGAAGTAATGAGAACTACAAGTGTAATTAAGAGTGTTTTCTTCATAACTGCTTATTTATGTGGTTATAATATCTATTATTTCTCACTCACCGTGCTGTAGTCGGAAGAATTCTTTCTGCCGCTCAATTTCTGTGCGGAGCTCCTCTTCAGTCGGCATATAGAGCATATATTTCGAGGCGAAGAGACGGTCATTGTCGTGGAGTACGGAGTAGCGGGCGATGTCGTTGTCCGTTTCGGAGCAGAGGACAATGCCGATTGTCGGGTTGTCATCATTCCCTCTCACTTTCTCATCGTACATTCTGACGTACATGTCCATCTGGCCGACATCCTGATGGGTTATGGTGGTGGTCTTTAGGTCAATGAGGACGAATGATTTGAGAATGTAGTTGTAGAATACGAGGTCTATGAAGTAATCTTTCTTTTCTGTGCGAATGAGTTTCTGTCTCGCCACGAACGAGAAGCCTTTGCCTAGTTCCAGAAGGAAGTTCTGTAGATTGTCAATGATGGCTCCCTCAAGTTCCGATTCTGAAAAATCTCTATTGGGGCTGAGGCCAATGAACTCCGCAACGGTGGGATTCTTGATGAACTCCATCTTGTCGTGTTCAAACGGAGCTGTCAATGCCTTCATTTCCGACATGACAACTTCCTTATGTTGCGAGAGAAGAAGCCTTTCGTAGTATTGTGACGCGATATTTCTGTCAAGAGTGCGGTAACTCCACATCTGTTCAGAGGCTTCTTCCAGATACCAGGCACGCGCTTCCGGGTTTGTGACGCTGAGAAGTCGCTTGTAATGCGACCATGTCAATATTCCCCACACTGTGGGGAGTTTTTCTGGGAAGGCGAGATAGAACTGCCTGAAATAATATAATGAATTGATAGAAAATCCTTTGCCGTATTCTTTTGTGAGGTCTGCGGACAATGATTTTATCAATTGCGTTCCATAGTCGGCTCGATTATTTCCCCGCTGCTCCTGCTCGACGATGCGCTTTCCTATCTGCCAATAGGCTTCGACCATTGCGGAATTGATGGCTGAATATGCCTTCTGACGGGCAGCGTCAACTATGTGTCTGATTTCTGTCAGAAAGTCCTTGCCGTATATGTTCTGAATTACGTTCATTTCTGTCAACAATTTGAGAGCAAATTTAACATATTAAATACAATTAGTCGGTTATTCTCAGCCGTGATAAATGAATTTTGTTTTGCACTAATTATTGATTTTTAGCGATACTTACATCAAGTAAAAATTTATATAATATTATTCAATTGATTGATAAGCGAAATAATGTTATTATATTTGTAATCGGAATCGCAAGGCTGCTTGACTAAATCAGAGACAATGATAGT
>ERZ808240.65-NODE-65-length-133355-cov-5.283031_pt1 | contig 133355 bp, 105 predicted proteins | sample MGYA00521084_ERZ808240 | MGnify/ENA primary metagenome ERZ808240 (study PRJEB31516, sample SAMN03275571) | gut metagenome | biome: mammalia-associated habitat; material: feces | host: Papio cynocephalus | place: Kenya | collected 2012-08-06 ...
ATTATTCGAAAAAAGGAGTCAAAAAATGGATAACGACAAAAAGCAAATAAGGCCGGTGGAATGCCCCGTCTGCGGGAAAGTGTTTTTCGACGAATTAACTCCGCTTCAAATGAAAATGGGGATTACCCCAAACATGATGCATTGCTACGAATGTGGCTGGTACTACGACTGGGATCAGATCCAGAACCCGGATCTAGCCAACGGGGCCAACGAGATGTCGCTGAACCAGTATCGGGAATGGTACAAGAGGAAAATTGAGGAGGATCCAAATTGGAACCACGCTGATGCGGTCGCTAAAACAGACAAAGTAAAACACCCCTGCCCCGTATGCGGTGAATACACGTTCAAAAACTTGGTGAGCGAAGAAATCTGCCCCGTCTGCGGGTGGGAGGACACGGGGTTCGAAGACGCCCCCGACGAGCGGCCCAACGACTACATGATGTCGCTCAACGAGCACAAGAAGTGGTTCGCGGAGAAAAGGAAGGAAGACCCCGACTATTGGTGGAAACCGTCCGCGAAGAAAAAGAAGAAAAGCGGCAAGTTAAAAGCAAAATCGAAAAAATAAGCCCTCGATTCAATGAATATGATGCCGATAGGCAACCACCGCTGCTTACGAAGCCAACTTCAATCTTTCACGCTGGCGACCATCAGGACCGAACCTTTTTCAACAACTAAAGACCCCGCTTCGCCCAAAAGCTGATTGGAAATCCCCAAAGGGTCGAAACGCGGCAAAGCAGTTGTTTCCAAAGGATAGGCAAAACCGCGCAAACTCACCACGCTCTCCTCCATAGGGAAAAAGGAGAAGAACATATATCGGTCTTTTCGGATTTCGTATTCCCCGGGCTCGAAAAGCTTGATAAGGGAATAGTCATCCAACATTTCGATCCTCGAATCCAGGCAAAGCAAATCCAGATTTGCCAAAAAATGCTCGATTCTTTTCCCTTGGATCCCGCCTAGAAGCAGGATGCGATCATAGCCTTGGAAGTAAGCAAGCGCGTGGGCGGTGTCGGTATCGTCCTTCACGGGGTTGAGTGTTTCTTTTCGCCTCGCGTAAGCTAAAACCACTTCTTTTTGCTCCGGGCTCAAAGAATCGAAATCCCCCAAGGCGACGTCCATGGGGATGCCGTTTTGATAGCAGAACCACGCCCCCTTGTCCACCCCGACGACGAAAGCGCCCGAGCATTCTTCCTTGGCCCGTTCGGGACGGATGGAATTGCCGATTACGATCACTCCCTTTTTCATTCCTTGTTCCCCCAACGGATGGGTGAGGAGCCATGGGACTCGAGGATCTGGTTCGTCTTGGAGAACAAGCGCATATTGAACCACCCACCGCGGTTAGCGGACATCGGAGAGGGATGCACCGCGGTCAAAACGAAATGATTCGGGTTCTTCACGTAAGGGATGAAGCGCTTCGCGAATCCGCCCCAGAGCAAAAAGACGATGGGTTGGGGGAGGGAATCGAGATATTCCATCACGTCGGCGATGAAGGCGTCATATTCCTCCCTCCGATGGGACAGCGGATGATTCATCCGCACGGTCAAATAGGCGTTCAAAAGCAAAACTCCTTGCTTGGCCCAGGGGGTCAGATCCCCGTTGGAATAATCCATTTTGACGCCCAAATCGTTCTCGATTTCCTTGTAGATGTTCACCAAAGACGGCGGCAGACCCACTCCTTTGGGGACGGAGAAGGAAAGCCCCATCGCCTGCCCAGGGTTGTGATAGGGATCCTGCCCGATGATGACGGCTTTGATATTCTGGGGCGAAGTAAGGGAGAAGGCGTTGAAAATCAAATCCCGGGGCGGATAAACGATCTGGTGGGCGTATTCCTCTTTCAGAAAGGAATGCAGCGCTTTGCTGTAGGGTTTTTGGGAAACGGAGTCGAAGAAATCTTTCCAATCCGAAATCATGGACACGATTATAGACTGAGGTGGGATAATAAGCCCGATGAAGATTTTCTGGCTCTTCAACCACCCCGCCCCCTATAAGGTGAATTTGTTCAACCTTTTGGGAAAGAAAGCCGAAGTGGAGGCTTATTTCGAACGTTCCTCCGAAAAGGGCAGGAACGCTTTGTTTTATTCCGAAACCCCCATCTCTTTCTCCGCCCACTTTTGCAAAGGGATCTCTTGGGGCGAGATGGACAACTACTCCCGCGATCCCATCAAAGCGTTGAAGAAAAACCGTTACGACGTCATCGTCCTCAACGGGTGGAGGACCCTCACCGAGCAAAGGACGATCGCCTATTGCAAAAGGAAAAAGCTCCCCTATGTGTTTTTGATCAACGGGGGCATCGTAAAAGAAAAAGAACTCGGCCTCCTCAAAGCGATCAAGACTCACTTCATCTCCGGGGCCTCAGCCTACTTATCCCCCGATGAGAAATCCAAGCAATACCTCGTCCATTACGGGGCGGAGGATTCCCGCGTTTTCTATTACCCCTACTCCTCCATCTTCGAAAAAGAGCTGCAGGAAAAACCCTTATCGAAAGAGGGCAAGCAAGCCCTGAGAAAAGAGCTTGGATTGCAGGGGGAGAAGGTCTTCCTCTCCGCGGGCCAGCTGATCCCCAGGAAGAACTACGCCCCCTTGATCCGCTTCTGGAAAAGCCGCCCCCAAGGCGAGTCTCTTTACATCCTCGGGGATGGGGAGCAGAAAGAAGAGCTGCTCTTACTGATAAAGGAACTGGGACTGACCAACGTCTTCCTTTTGCCCCATAAGCCCCACGATGAGGTCCTGAAGTACTTCTCCGCGGGGGACTGCTTCCTCTTCCCCTCCAAGGAAGACATCTATGGGCACGTCATCAACGAGGCCCTTTCCCAAGGGGTGCCCGTGATCTCCTCGCCCAATGTCAATGCGGCCCTGCACCTGATCAAAGACGGGAGAAACGGGTTTTTGGATTCCTTTGAGGAGGAAGGGACGCTGGGGGAGAAGCTATCCTGCTTCCCCGACCAAAGAATGGAAGAAGAAGCGTTGAGGACCGCACGGGGATTCACCATGGAAACAAGCGCAGAATTCCTCTACCTCTTCTTCAAGGAGAGATGCCAATGAGGATCTTTTATCTGAGCACCGCCTTAGAGGAGGGCGACTTCGCGATCCTCAGCGAAAAGGCCATCCATAAGCCCAACCCCGCGGGGCAGAATTTCCACGACAAGCTGATCAATGCCCTATCGAGGTTCTCCTCCGTCGAATCCTATTCCCTCATCCCCAGCCAAGAAGGGTGGGTGAAGGAAAAATCCTTCTCCCCATCTTCAACCCTTCGCCGCCATTACCTAGAAGGTGCATCCAGGAAGCTGCCGCGTTTCTTTCTCCTTCCCAAAAGCATCGAGCGCGCGATCGAAAAAGGCTGCCGCGACATCGGGGAAGGGGACGTCGTCTGCTATGACTCTTTGAACCTTTCCCTTTCCAAGGCCGCGAAGCTCCTCAAGAAAAGGAAAGGATGCAAAACCATCGCCATCCTCACCGACGATCCCCGCAACATCAGCGGAACCAAGGCTTTCTACCAAAAACGGATCTTGGCAAACTCCTCTTCCTGCGATGGCTATTTTTGCTTGACCGAAGGGCTGTATCGCCTCTTCTGCAAAAATGGCGCCCCCCATCTGACCAAGATGGGAATCGTCGAGGGGATCGGGACGATGAAAAGCCCTTTGGGCAAGCCTTATCTTTATTATGGAGGGGCCCTGTTCGCCAAAGACGGGACCAACGCGTTGCTAAAGGCCTACTGCCTCAGCAAACCCAACATCGACCTTCTCCTCGCCGGCCACGGCCCCTGCGAAGAAAACTGCAGAATCGCGTCGAAGCAAAACCCGCGGATCCACTTTTTGGGCCAGATCAGCAAAAAGGACCATTACGCCTGCCTTAGCAACGCCTCGCTTCTGATCAACCCCCGCCTTTACCGGGAATCCCTCGACGAAGTCTCAATCCCATCCAAGGTTTTGGAATACCTAAGCTCAGGAAGGCCGATCCTCTCCACCCTCTCCACCCCCATCAAAGAAAGCTATTCCTCTTCCATCAATTGGCTGAGCGAAGAAGGGGGTGACCCCACCTTGGCTTTGGGGGATTGGTTCACTAAGCACATTGGGAAAGACGGAAGCCTGATCGACGTCATCCCCAACGAATCCGCAGGGCAAGTCAAAGCCGATTTGGGCCCGGACGCGATTGGGGAAGCCCTCACTTCTTTCTGCCGGAGCTTAGGATCGAAGTGATCTCGTCCACGGTTTTCTGGAATTCGAAATGGGCCCGGAAATAAGAAAGGTTCTTTCGCCCCATTTCTTTTTTCCTCTCCTCGCTTAAAGCCAAGAAAGCGCGGATTCCTTGCGCGATTTCTTCGGGGGTATTCCCTTCCCCGAAGAAGGCCCCGCCCGTCTTTTCGAGCAGCTTTCTCCCATCTCCCCCGATGAGGGCGAAGATCGGCTTGCCGAAGTAGAGAGAAGAGATCAGCTTGTTGGGGATCGTCTTCCCCGCATATCCTTCGTCCTTCAAAGAGACGATGATCCCCGCGCAGTTGCCGTAATAGCGGCTGGTCTGCTTCCGGGGAAGGGGACCATGGTAAATCACGCGCCCTTCCAGCCTTTTTTCTTTGATCAGCGACTCCACCGCCTCTTTCCGGGATCCCATCCCGATGATGTGGAGGGTCGCCTCGCCTTCAAAAAGCAAGGAGAAGCCCAAGACCAGATTCTCCACCAGCTGGAGGGATCCGATGTTCCCCGCGTAGAGGAAATTGTTGGGGGTGCAATAGATAATGTCCTTCCCTTCTTGGGGAGACAAAAACGCGGGTTGGGGGACATAGGCGATGGGAACGTCCTTCAGCTTCAGCTCCTCGCGGAAGTAGGTTTCGAAAGAAGGCGAGGAAACCATGATCGCATCGGCTTTGGAGTAAATGGACTTCGACCAATGGTAAAGAAGGCGATACCCCAGGCTTCTCTTCTTCATCGCGCGGGTAGCCAAAACCGATTCGGGCCATAGATCCAAGCAATGCAGATAATGGGGGACATGGTGCCTCTTTTTGTATTTGTTGGCCCCCGAAACGGCGATGATGGGGGACAAGGAGAAGGAATAGACCACGTCGAAGTCCTCCTTCAAAGAAGAAAGATAAAGGCTGGAGGAAGCATAGAAAGAAAGGTAGTTCGCGATGATGGAAAGGCGGCTCTTCTTGCGGGCGAAGAGGAAGCACCGGTGAACCCGGACCCCATTAATCGTCTCGTCTTGGACGTGGCGATACTCCTTCAGGATGCGCCCATAGCCATAGTTGGGGCGGTTGGTCACCACGAAAACGTCGTGGCCTTGCTTGGCCCAAGATTCGCAGATTGGGGTGATGGAGAAGCCTTCGGGATAATAATGCGGGGTCACGACGAGGATTTTCACTCTCCCATTATCCCACAGAAGAGAAGTTCGGCGCACGCGTGTATAATGTGGGCCATCCATCATGGCTACTTCGGTCTCTCAAAAAACCCCCGCCTTCGCCAACGTGCGGGCCAACGTCGTCATCAACCTGATCCGCACCCTGACGATGACCGTCCTTTCCTTTTTGACCTACCCCTACATCACCCGCGCTTTGGGCGACCAAGCCTTCGGGCTCTACAGCTGGGCCAACGCCTTCGTCTATTACTTCCTCGTCTTGGCCAAAATCTCCATCCCCAACATCGCCATCAGGGAATGTGCGAAAGCGAAGAGCGACAAACAGAAGCTGTCCAACCTCGTCCAAACCTTCTTCCTGCTTCAAGCCATCACCACCTTGGTTTCCTTTTCCCTGATGTCCGGGATCGTCCTGTCGGTCCCCCAGCTTTTCCAAACCCGGGAGCTGATTTACCTCCTATCCATCAACTTCCTCTGCGGGGCCTTCTCCTTCGAATGGGTCTACATCGCTTTGGAAAAGCATTTCTACATCACGGTCCGCTCCATTTCCCTTTTGGCTTTGGGCGCGGTTTTGACGTTCTTGTTCATCAAACGCAGCGACACCCCCGCCATCTTGGAGCAGGAGGTCTACCTCTACGCCGCCATCACCATCTCCTACACCGTCTTCACCTCTTTGCTAAACAGTCTGATCCTACCGCGCCATATATCCTTCAAGAAGACGCATCCCTACCAGATCCGACCTTTGATCAAGCCGCTGCTTCTGCTGTTTTTGATTTCCTTCGCCTTGACCCTCTACAACCAAACCGATCAATTCCTTTTGGGCTTGCTGGATGAGAGCAAAGCCAGCGTCGGATCCTATTCGGTTGGGGTGAAAGGCGTCGACATCGTCATCACTTTGATCACCTCCCTCTACGCGGTCTTCCTCCCCCGCGCCACCCATTACTATTCCATGGAGAACAAAGCCTTCTACCGCAACCTGCTGCGCTATTCCTTCAACATTACCCTCTTCATCGCCGTCCCGGCCGTCGCGACCATGTCCACCATGGCCCGCCCCATCACCTCCCTGATCTCCGGCAGCGGCGATCTCCTCAGCTCCTCCAGCAGCTACCGCGACGCGGATTGGATTTTGGTCGCCCTTTCCTGCATGATGCTGACCTATTCCTTGGGGGATAACGTCTACAACGAAATCCTTTTGCCCCAAAAGAAAGAACGCCACTACCTCTACGCGATGCTCTTCGGGGTATCCTGCAACATCGGGCTTTCGCTTCTTTTCGCCCTTTTGCCATTCCAGGACCGGCCCGGCATCGGGGTCGCTTTGGCGACCGGGATCACCGACGTCCTCCTCTGCGCCTATTTGCTCTTCATCAGCAGGGAATATTCCCGCCGAGCCCTCTTCAACCCCAACAGCCTGAAGATCATCGTCGCGGGGATCTTGGTTGGAATCGCTTCCTTCTTCCTCTGCCCTTTTCTCCAAAGTCGGTTCCTCGATCTTGGTTTGGTCGCTTGGGAGGCCTCGCTCTTTTCTTTGATCGCGACCGTAGCCATCGATGCCTTGGTCTACGTCCTCTTCTTGCTGATCTGCAAAGAGAAGCTCGTTTGCTCCTTTTTGCCCAAGCAGAGGAAAAGGAGGGAGGAAAATGAGCAATCCCAACCTCAAGGAAAATAAACTGAAGCGCTTCTTCGGGGTGATGCTCCGCAAACCGATAAAGGCCATATCCCCCACCCTCTACGTCAAATTGCAGTACCGTTACATCACCCATCACAAGCTGCATCTGAGCCCCCCGGTCCGTTATACGGAGAAGCTGCAATACCTACGTCTTTTCGTCTATCCGAAATGGAAGGAGGTCTCCTCCTGCGCGGGGAGGGCCACCGTCCGTTCCTACGTCGCGGAAAAAGGATATGGGGACGCTTTGATCCCCTGCTTGGGGGTCTACGATTCCTTCCAGGACATCCCTTGGGAGGAAATGCCGCCCCGCTTCGTTTTGAAATGCACCCACGCCTCCGGATGGAACCTTTTGGTCCGGGACAAAAGCAAAGTGGACCGGAAGGAAGAGGAAAAGCGATTCGCCTCCTGGCTTCATCGCGACTATGGGAAGGAGACGATGGAACGCCACTATTCCCCCATCAAGCCCCAAATCATCGCCGAGGAATGGATCGGGGATCCCGACCACCTCCCCGTCGAATACAAAATCCACGTCTATAACGGCAAGGCCAAAAACCTCTACGTCGTCACGGGCAGGGGGGAGGACATCCGCTACACCGAGCTCACCATCGATTGGGAGAGCTTCGATGGAAGCCAGTTCAATGGATGGAAAAAAGCCGACGTCTGCCCCGAAAAGCCGAAAAACTGGGAAGAGATGGTGAAGATGGCCGAAGCCCTCTGCGCGCCATTCCCCTTCGTCCGGTGCGATCTCTACGACGTGAACGGGAAAATCTACTTCGGGGAGATGACCTTCACCCCCGCGAAGGGGACGCTGATCCTCGATGACGATTCCTGCGATTTCCGGATGGGGGAATGGCTCGACCTATCCCGCTTTCTCAAGAAATAACCCTCAATTCCATTCCGAATCGGGGAAGAACACCTCCAGCATCATCAAGCCCGTGTGGTATTTTTCCCCGTCGGAGAAGTCATCGCTGGGACGGATGGTTTCCCCATCGAGGTCGATTTCGTCTTCCTGAAGCGAATAGGCCACCGACATCCCCACGACCCCGGAGGGATCGTATCCGACCTCATCGAAATAGAAACCGACCAAGGAAGTGTCCTCCGCGGAGATGTTGGTTTCCAAAGGGACCCCGTCCAAGACGAACGTCGAGCCCACGTAACCCTCTTTTTCGATCTTGTAGAACGTCAAGGAAATGTCGAAGCGGCTCACCCTGCCCTTCCCGGAGGGGGTATCGCTCCCGCCGCGGCAAGAGAAAGCCACGTAAGGGCCATCGTGCAGCTCCGCCGGGAAGCGCGTCCCATATCCGGTTTTGTCGAGCTCCACCAAGGAATAGCTCGACCAGGCATCGCATTGGATCTGCCCGTTGTAGAGTTTGGAAAGATAGCCGCGGGAGAAGGCGGGGTTGATGCGCGACATCTTCTTGCTCTGCCCATAGAGGATCCCCTCCAAACCGCTTTGATCGGCCCAGACCCCAACCCCGTTCTGAACGATGTCGAGCCCCCCGGGGACGAAGGTGCCGTCGCTGAGGGTGACCCCGCCGGAAGGGACGGTCCAATAAAGGGTGGAATCCCCGGACTGGACCGCGTCGGGATGGCGGGCCTTCAATTGGCCATAGCCATAGCAGGAGTTCCCGGACAGATCGCTCCCGGCGAAGTAGCATCCCCGGGTGCTTCCGTCCTCGTTGACGTTGCGCAAGGTTTTTTGACTTGCGATGCGCGCTTCCTTAAGCCCTTCGTCCCAATGGGAGTAATGGTTCTCCAAGAAATGGGGGCTCACGTAGGCATTCCCCGGATAAAGCTCGGAAGTATCCGCGCAGGAAGCGAGGAAAAAAGAAAGCAGCAAGGACAAAGCGACGTTTTTCTTATTCATGGGCGGCGCCCCCTTTCTTTTCCTTGTGGTTATAGACGAGCCCGCAGACGAAAGACAAAAGCAAAGTCAGGGATTCCCTCGAGAAGGGCAGGAAGGCGGTCGCGTGGTGGTAAGGCATCTCGTCGTCGAAGAAGCTGAAATAAAGCAAAGCGCCCGCGAGCAAGGCCACCACGACGGCTTTCCCATCCATCCTGGCTTGGTCCTCCTTCAGGAAAAGATAGGACTCGCGGATGAAGTAGAACAGGAAGAAAAGAAGCAGAAGGAAGGCGATCAAACCGTTCTGCCAAAGGAAATTGAACTCGAAGAATCGCGTCAGCGATGAGCCGCTGGCCAAGGAAAAATCGACTCCGAACAGAATCCCCAGGACGTTGAGCTTCTTGCCATAGGAAGTCTCCTCCACGAAGACCGAGCGGATGGAGGCGGCCAGACGATTCAGCAGCCCTCCTTCTTGGTTGCGGTTATCCCGGATCTTCGCGAGGGGGAAATTTCCCAGAATCGCCCCCGTGAAGGCATCGATGAAGAGAAGAATCAGCCCAAGGACCACCAAACCGAGGAAAACCCAATAAAGGATCTTGAAGACGGAATCCGCTTTCTTCTCAACCCCTTTCTTGCTCACCGCCCCGGAAATCAGGCGGAGAAGAAGGGCGAAAAGATAAACGACGGCCAAAAGGATCAAGGCCTTCGTGAAGGGGACGAACGCCAAATCCAAGATCCCGAGAAGCCCGAAGAGGAGGAAAGCCAAGAAGCGCTTCGTCTCTTCCTTCGGGGAGAGGTAGAAGCATCCGATCCCGGACAAACCCAAAAGGAAGGCGGGGGCTTTCCCATAGGACAAAGAGGCTTCCAAAAAGGAGAAGCCGCTGAGGACTTTGGTCTCGTTCGCAATGGGGAAGACGACCCCATCGTAGTAATAGACCATCCCCTGATAACGCGCCGCATAGAAGAAGCCATAACGGATCAAGGAATACAGCCCCGGGATCAAAACCATCAAGGCCAGTCCGCATCCGATGGAAAGCAAAATCACGTCGCGCTTCAATACGGGGATCTGCTTGAGCCCCTGCCCCAACAAGAAGAAACCGATGAGGCCGAAGGAAACGGTCAGATCCGTCGCGATGCCCCCGACCAGGGAACTGGCCCCGGTCAAGAAGAAGCGGGACAGCCCCGTGAGCAAAGCCAAAGCCAAAAAAGGGATCAACGCGATCCAATAACGCTTCCTTTCCTGCTCGGACTGGTTCCGACGCAGATAGCCTAACGTCACCAAGGAAAGGAAAAAGCCCAGCAGGCGGAACAGAGTCGACCCAAGGCTTCCGCCCAAGGCAAAGAAGCCAAGGCAAAGCACTTCCAGCCCCAAAAAGGACAGGACCGTGTCATATCGGGAATAAAAGGAATCCTTCTCCCCCGCTTCATTCGCTTTCTTTTCTTCCATCACCAATACGCCCCCCCTTCGATGTTTTCATACCCGTCCGGCTTTTCCTCCGGGCGGATCCAGAACTCGTTCCTATATTTTGCCACGTGTGGCCGGTTTTCCCAACGTTTGCCCAAAACGCCGAACAACGTCGGGGTCGCCCCGCCGGTTTGGATGCCGATTTTGCCCAAGCTTTTCGCGTACAAAGCCAGGAAGGTCCCATACGCCCCCGCGCCGATCAAGGCGACGTCGAAGTCCATTTGGCCCATTTGCCCTTCCATCTTCTTCAGCTCGTCGAAGAAAGAGGGGGAAGAGGGCTTGCAGGAGGCGCAGGTCAAAGGGGCCTTGATGGTCAGTAGGGAGAAATCCAAAAGATGGGACATCGATTTGGGGAATAGCTTTTCCTTCCTTTGGAACTGGGAGCGGATGTCCTTTTCGAAAGGGGAAACCACCAGAACCTTCTTCCCGCGCAGAAGGGATGCCCAATCCCCACGGAGAGGCTCCATCCCCTCATAAAGGATGGGGGTTGCGTTCGGGCAATAATGGAGGTGGAAATACTCTTCCATATGGGCCCCGGACACCCCAAGGAAATCGGCTTGGGCCAATGCGGGGAGAAGCTCGTCCCCATAACGAGAAAGGGAGGCTTCGTCCGTGGGGAAATAGCCCGCGTTGTTCTTCATCGAATAAACGACCGAAGGCTTGTAATGCTTTTTGAAGCCCAGCTCGATCTTCTCGTGGTTGTTGAGGCAGGAAAGTTCCACCGCCCCGAAGCGGATCGCGGCGAAGGGCTCCCCCTTCGCAAGGCTCAAGCGGAGGGCTTGGTTCGTTCGCTCCAAAGTGATCCCTTTCGTTTTGCCCAAGCGATCGGTCCGCTTCCCTTTATGGAAAAAGCGGATCGCCAAAGAAGAGGGCACGTTGCGGAGGAACCAGTGGAAATAAGAGATCCTTTTCCCCATAAGGTCACGCCAATACCTGGGCAGCCAGCTCGGGATGGTCCACGAATGGGTTGCGGTTCCCTTGGTATCCATAGACCCTTTCGTTCCGCTGCTTCTCCGCCTCGTCCACCGGATCGATTTCATTCCAAGAAAGCAGGACGTCTTTGTCCCCCATCTGCTTATAGGCGCAGTCGCCCAAAGAAGCGACGAGTTCAAGCCCAGGGTAAGTCGCGTACATATAGAAAACCGTCCGAGCCACATCCCCGCGGAAATCGCCCTTCCCTTTGTGGGGGAAACCCAAATCCAAATTGGGGAAGAAGGTCTCCTTCCCCGCTTCCGAAGAGAAGATTTTGTCCGAATGGAGGGAATTCGCGTTCAAGCAGGAAGCGTGCAGGTTATGCAGATCGGTCCCGATGCCCCGGGTGCTTTCCCCGGGCCGCACGTCGGTGTTGGGGTCCTCGTTCCGAAGATGGGCGCAGGCCCAGACGTGCTCGCGGTTCCAGCTGCCGTCCCACCTCGCCAACAGATCATCCCCATCATAGAACCCGCGCATATAGCCGGGCTTGCTCGGATTCTCGTCGATGTAGGGCAGCATCGTCTTTGCCGAGGAGTATTTCTGGAGCTTCTTCCCTTCGCTTTTCCGGCAAAGCTCCTCCCTCAGGGCGTCCCCTTCCAAAGACAGGTCGACGTCCGCGTAGTATTCCTCTTCGCTTTTTTCCGGGAAATCCAACGCGGGTATCCCGTTTTCCCCGGGAACGACTGCGGAGGCTTCCTCCTCGTCCGTTTTGGGGGAGAAGGAGCAGGAATCCGGGATCCAAAAGGTCAAAGACAAAGAATAAAGATAGACCGCCGCTTTGCCGCTGGCGGACAAAGAAAGGGAAAACGAAGAGCCGGACAGACCCTCCGAGGAGAATTCCTCAAGCTTTGAGGCCTTCCCCTTCGCCGAGAAGACCTCCCCATCGCAAGAAGCCTCCGCAGAATACCCATTCCCCTTGATGAAAGCGGAGAAGGACAGGACCTTGGCCCCGCTTTCCAAGTCGAAGCTCAGCGAGAAAGGATCCTTCTGAGGCCGGTTGGAGGAGCCGATCTGCACGCCTTCGCTGCTTTGGCCGAAATAAGGGGAGGAAGTATAGGCGAAGGAAATCCCATTGATGGAGGCTTCTCCCCCATTCAAAGAAGGGAAATCCGATTTCTTGAAGCAATGGTAGAAGCTCGCTTCATGATGGGGATCTTCCTCAGAGAGGAATGAGCTTCCTTCCCCGCTGGAAGTGGAATCCCCCTCCGAGGAAGAGGGGTCTAAGGAAGACTCGGAGGAAAAGGAACCCTCCGAAGTCTCTTGGGAAGTTTCTTCGATGGAGGAAGGGGCTTCCGAAGAGGATGCTTCAACGGGGCTTTGGGCGCAGGAAAGAAGAAGCGGAAGAACGCCAAACAGGAGCCAGGGCTTCACCATACGACCTCCGAAGGCGGGACGGGGTGCTCGTTGACCGAATCTTCGACGATCGTCCCGTCAACGATCTTCAGAACCCGTTTGGCCACCGAGGCGATCTTCGCGTTGTGGGTGACCAGAAGAACCGTTTTCCGATACGAAGCGCAGACGTCGAAAAGAAGCGAGATGATAGAGGCCCCGGTCTTGGAATCCAAGGCCCCGGTCGGTTCATCGCAGAGCAGCAGCTCCGGGTTTTTGGACAAAGCCCGGGCGATCGCGACCCTTTGCTGCTCCCCGCCGGAAAGCTGGGAGGGGAAATTGTTCATCCTCTCTTCCAATCCAACCTTCTTCAGAATTTCCTCGGGATCGAAGCCTCCCTTGACCACGGAGGAGGCGAGGGCGACGTTCTCCAAAGCCGTCAGATTCGGCATGAGGTTGTAGAACTGGAAAACGAAGCCGATCTTCTCCCTCCTGAGGATTTGCAGCTGCTTGGCGTTGAACTTGGCCACGTCCTGGTCCCCGATGAAATAGGAGCCCGAAGTCGGCGTGTCCATCCCGCCCAAAAGGTTGAGGAGGGTGCTCTTCCCCGCCCCAGAAGGGCCGATGATGACGATGAACTCTCCCTCCTTCGCGGAGAAGGAGACCTTGTCGAGGGCGCGCACCTCGTTCTCTTTTCCTTGGTTGTAGATTTTGCTGAGATTCTCGACTCTGATGTCCGCCATGAAATCACCTCATTGGTAATTCGGGTCCAAACTCATCCAGCGTTGGATGAGGCGCCGCCAAAGGAAATGGAGGGCGAAGTCCAATAAGGAAAGGCCCAGCAAGCAGGCGGAAGCGATCAAAAAGACCAGGAAAAGCACGTTCTCCGGCTGCTCCGAATAAGGGATCCCGAAGAATAGGCACCCCAGCATCCCGCAGAAGAACAGCGGGAAGAAAACGCGGAGGCAAAAGAAATCCAGTTTGGTGAAGAAAGCGATCCTCCTCCCGTATTGGTATTTCGCCTTTTGGGGCTTTTCTTCTTTCTTCCTCTTCGGGGAGGGAACTTCCTTTTCCACCGCCTCCACTTCGATGATCTTGTTCTCGTCCATGGGGACTCCTTAATCCAGCAGGGCGATGATTTGGTAGATCGCCTGCTTCCCTTCTCGGGGGTAGACCTCCAGGAAGTCCGAGCAAGAGGAGGCCTCCTTCACGCATTCGGCCTTTTCCTCCTCGTCGACCCCTTTCCCAAACAAAACCGTCAGGACCTCTTTCTCCCCGAGGTTCTCCACATGGCGGAGGAGCGAGGCAAAACAAGCGTGCAAACTGGATCCGTGGCAAACCGCCTTTCCCTGCAGGAAGCCAAGGCATTCCCCTTCCGGGACGTTTTCCCCATCGATGATGGTCTTTTTGCTGCTCTTCCCGACTTTCAAGGAAAGGCACTTCTCCAATTCGTCCTTGGCTGCGGACAAATTCTCCTCGACGGAGAAATCCTCGGCGTCCATCACCGAGATTGTCCCAAGCCCAGCCGCCAAATCCGGGGTGGGCAAAACGATGGCCTTCCCTTTTTCCAAGCTTGCTGCGGCCTGCTCCGCCACCATGATCTCGTTCTTGTTGTTGGGGAGGACAATGACCGTGTCGGCGTTGGCTTGCTTGATCCCCTCTAGGAAAGCCTCCGAGGAAGGATTCATGCAATCGCCTCCCGGGATCGTGACCCGAGCCCCGTAATCGGTGAACAGCTTGGCGATTTCCTCCGTCGGCGCGACGGCGAGGAAGGCGACCTTCTTCCTTTGCTCCAAAGGGCGGCTGACGAAGGCCCGGTGACGGGAACTCTCGATGAGGGTTTGGTTATGCTGGAGGGTCATGTTCTCCATCTTGAAGGTGATGAACTCGCCGTAATCCCGGGCGTATGCGATCGCCTTCTCCGGGGTTTTGGTATGGACGTGGACCTTCACCAAAGTCCCTTCCTGCAAAGCGACGATCGAATCGCCCAAGCCTTCCAAGAAGGCGATGCAGGAAGAAAGGGAAAAACGCTCCGGCCCTTTTTTGGCGTTGCTCAACTGCAGAATGAACTCCGTGCAGTAGCCGTAATCGAGCTTGGTGTCCGCGTTGAAGGCGGATACATCCACGCTTTGGCTGGTTTTGGCGTCCAAATCGAGCGATGCATCCTCGATGATCTTCCCGCCGATGGCCTGTCCCATCCCTTCGACGATGTAGCAAAGCCCGGCCCCGCCGGAATCGATGACCCCGGCTTCCTTGAGCACCGGCAGCAACTCGGGGGTTTTCTCAAGGCTTTTGCGCATGCAGGCGATGAGCCTGGTGAAATAGGAAGCGAAGGTCCCGTCGTTGTCTTTCGCCCCGGAGCAGCCTTCCTTCATAACGGTGAGGATGGTCCCCTCCACCGGTTTGACGACGACCGAATAGGCTTTCTTGACGCCTTCTTCCATCGCCGAGGAAAACTCCTCGACGCTGGGTCGATCGAACCCTTCCATTCCTTTCGCCAGGCCAAAGAAAAATTGGGAAAGGATGACACCTGAGTTCCCGCGGGCCGCAAGGAGCATCCCCGATGCCATCGAGGAAGCGAGCTCGCCGCAGGAAAGGGACGATGATCCCTGAAGCGCGTTCACCCCGCCGAGCATCGTCGCCCCCATATTGGAACCCGTGTCCCCATCGGGGACGGGGAAAACGTTCAGGTCGTTCACTTCTTGCAGGTGGCGCCTTAGGTTCAAATAGCCATTGGTGATCATCGCCTTGAACAAAGGCGCTTCCAGGAAATCCATTCCCTTATTTCCCTTGCAGGCACTCCGCGATCGTCTTTTTCTCTTCTATCAGGTCTTTGCTGATCGGCTGGCCGTAGAAGAAAATCGCGACCAAGCCCGGGCCGATGTTGGCTCCGCAGAACATATCGACGGAGGAGACGATGATTTCCTTCGGGCCGACCCTCTCCTCGACGGCTTTCTTGAGATAGGCGGCCTCTTTCTCGCGAAGGGAATGGGCCAAGAACATCGTTTGGGACTTGGGGTCGATCGATAGCTTTTCCAAATAGCGGGCGCAGGCGTCCAAGCTCTTCTTTTTGCCTTTGCCTTTTCCCACGACCGTGCACAGGCCGTTGTCGGAGAAATCCGCCATCGGCTCCACGCCGACCAAGCTGCCCATGAAGGCGGCGGCTTTGTTCACCCTGCCCGTGCGGGCGAGGAAGAAAAGATCGTCCATGATGCCGATTTGGTGGAAACGGTTCTTATTCGCCTCGACCCAGTCCGCAGTTTCGTCGCAGGTTTTGCCTTCATCCCTCATTTGGGAGGCATAGGCCAAAAGCATCCCTTGGGCGGTGCTGTAGCGGAGGGAATCAACCACGCGGATCTTGGATCCGGGGTGCTCCTCCATCACCTTCTCGGCGGCTTTGAGGGCGAAGTTGTAGGTCCCCGAAAGGCCATGGGAGATGGTGATCATCAAAATCTCGCGGCCCTCTTCCACGAAGGGGAGGAACATCGATTCGATCTCATCGATATTGGGGCAGCTGGTCTTGAGCAGGAACTTCTTGCTGCTCATGGCGGAGAAGAACTCTTCCGGGGTGCGCCGCTGCCAATCCAAATCGGCCTTTTCGGTATGCCCGTCGGGGAAGGTGACGTTCCCGCTGACATAAGAGTCGATTCCAAAGCGGGAACGGAGATCGGCGGTGAGGGCACAGCCGGAGTCGGTGAGCAAAGCAAATGGTTTCATAGTTTTACGGTTTTTCACTCCTAACCAAGGGGATTTTATCGCGTTGTTCCCCTTTGGGGAAGGGGAAGGGCATCCTCCGCAAACGGCAGCGGGCAATTTACTAAAACCGGCAACCCAAGGATAATAGGCGCATGGATTGGTGGATTTGGTTGATCATTGCTTTGGCTGTATTCGTCGTGATTCCCTTGTTTGTGATGCTTTTCATCGTCCCAATTCCCGTCTTCGATGCGATTCTGGCTCGGAAAAGCAAAGACAAATGGAGCCGTTCCGGGCCCAGCGATTCCAAAAACGAAGAGATGCTCCGGATGTGGGACATCGCCTTGGATTTCCAAGCCACCTACCACAAAAACGAAGAGGACGTGCACTTATTAACCAAAGATGGGCTCAATTTATACGGGCAGTACTATGACTTCGGCGGGGACAAAGCGGTCATCATCATGCCCGGGCGCCCGGAGACCTTGGTGTATTCCCTCTTTTATGCGGAGCCTTATCGCAAAGCCGGGGTCAACGTCTTGGTCTTCGATTCCAGAGCCCACGGGAAAAGCGATGGCGAATACCATGGATGCGGATACCAAGAAAGGCTCGACATCTTCGCCGCGGCGGATTGGCTGGAGCAAAGCAAAGGCATCCACAAAGTCATCCTCCACGGCATCTGCGTCGGCTCCAGCGCCTGCGTCCACGCCGCCGCGGACCCCGCTTGCCCGAAAAACATCGTCGGCTTGGTGACCGACGGGGCTTACACCACCTTCTACGAAACCCTATGGAGGAGGATCCGCCGCAACGGGAAGATCAATCCCTACTTCTGCCTCGCCTACTTCCGCCACCGCATCAAAAAGCTCTACGGCTACGACATCAAGAAAGACGGCCCCCTCTACCGCTTCCCCCAGATCCGCATCAAAACCCTGATGATGGCGAGCAAAGAAGACATCTACTCCCTCCCGGAGAAAACGAAGATCCTCTACGAAAGCATCCCCGATTCGACGGACAAGAAGCTGGTTTGGTTCCCCCATGGCGCCCACAGCCACCTCCGCATCGTCAATGCCCCGCTTTACGACTCCTCGGTCATGGAATTCGTGAAAAGCTTGTGAGGGAAGAGAAAAAAGCCCGCGATGGATGACGCGGGCTTTTCATTAAAGCGGCAAATCCTTTTTGCGGAACCGGAGGCCGCCCAAGACGTAGGTGAAGATGGCGATGAGCAGCAAGAACATCAGCTTGAAGAAGAAGGTCGCGTAGTCTTGGCTCATGACCGCCAGAGGATCGAACAGAGAGTCGATGGTCATGTAGTTGAAGATCGACATCATGGTGATGCGGATGGTCCCCGGGATGGCTTTGGTGGCGAACAGCCCAAGGATCGAGCAGATGAAGAAGAAGATCGTGAGGCCCCCTCCGGTGCCGATGGCTTCCGCGGTCTTGTTGAAATGGCAAGAGGCGAGGAAGTTGATGCCAGAGACGGCAAAGGCGACCATGAAATTGCCTAACGCATAGAGGCAGAGGTCTTTGATCGGCAAGGAAGTGGATAAATCCGCGGAGCCGGCCAGGATGCCGATCTCCCGGGTCAACAGGCTCGCCGCCAAAAGCGAAAGGGCCATCACGACTTCAGAGAAGATGAGGTAGCAAGCCTGGGTGAAGACGAAGGAAGCGCGGGTGGTCGGGGTGGAGAGGGTGAAGGCGAGGGAACCGGTTTCGACCTTCTCGGAGACCAAGCCCTTGGCGAGCAAAATGGTGTAGACCATCGGGATCAGCAGGGCCGCGATGCCGAAGGCGACGACGCCGACGATGATCCCGTAGGTGTTCATCTGGCCCATTTCCTTCAGCGACTCGTCGACGCTGGTGGGGAGCTGGGCCATGACGCCTTGGGAGCCTTTGTTCATGGCGAGCAGGTTGCTTTCGGTGAGGGAGTAGCCGCTTTCCAGATAATCGGAATAGTAGGTTTCGTAGGAGGAGATGCCCCCGGAGGCATAGCCTTTGACCAGGGTCATCATCTGAGTCCCGGACATTGAGGAGTTCTCGACCGTGATTTCCTCGATCGTTTCGATCTTCGGATCGTGCTTTTCGTTGTAGGCCTGGATGAGGGTGGCCTGAGCCATCCGGGAGATTTCCTTCTCCACGCGGTAAGAAATCCCGTCTTTATCGATGGAGTCCCCATCGAAATAGGCGTTTTTGCCCCCATCGCGGATCAGATAGTCCTTCATGAAGGAGGAAAGGTAGCCGGAGATCATCTTTAGATTGGAATCGGCCTCCTCTTTGGCTAGGGAAATTTCCAACTCGCTATAGGGCTCTCCCGTCAGCGCTTCTTTGCGCATCTTCTGCAGCATGTTGCTGGTTTTGCCCATCTTCTCGCTTTCTTTGACGCAAACGTCGGGGTTGTAGATTTTCACGGCAACCTCTTCCATGATTTCGTTCCCGTTGCTGCCGTATTTCCCGGTTCCGACGAGGCGGATCGGCCAACCGAGCTCATTGGTTTTGTATTCGACGGTGAAATCGGGGAGATATTGGTAATAGGCGTATTCGGATAAAGTGGCCATCACCTCTTTCTGACAGGAGGAGGAAACCTCCTCGCCGCGGATGCTCGGATCGGCCAAATAAGCCGCCTTGTCTGTTTGATAGAGTTCGGAAAGATCATCGCAGAGGGTGGAGACGAAGGCTCCTTCCTCCGAGGAAGAGAGGAGGGGGAGCAGCTTCAACGAAGCCTCAACCTCAGCTTGCTTTTCCTCCTTGGAAGAATCGTAGACGTCGGACACGGCTTGGCTGAAGACGGCGTGAACGGCGCCCTTCTTCTCTTCGTCCAAGCCATAGGAAGAAGAGACCAGATCCGCGAAGGAAAGAGGGATCGCTTCCTTCAGGATTTCCTGATCGGTCTTGGTCTTGTCCTCCCCATAGAGGGTGAAGTAGTAAGAGAGGATGGATTTGGCCGCGAGCTTTTCCTGATCGGAGTATTCGGCGGAGGTTTCGATGGTTTTGTTGGCCACTTCCAGGGTGGCGTTCTTCGCGGTGGCGTTTTTGACCTCTTCGCTCCCGGTGGTGGCCCGGTAAGTCAGGTCGTAGAGCTTCTTCGCCGCGTCGATGGAGGAGATGAGGGTGGGGTCGTTGACTTTCTCCACGCTTTCTCCGACCACGCTCTTGGCTTGCTCATCGGCGGAAAGGAAAGACTCATAGGCCTCCGCGGTGTTGCCATAAGCCGAATAAAGCGAGATGGCCCCGCCTTTGATGGAAGTCTCGTAGTCGGCGTTGTCGAACAGATCCGCCAACGCGGTCGCGGTGGAATTGATGTGGAGGGTCGAGAGGATGGAGACGATGATCACCATGATCAGCGCATTCCCCACCGAGACGGCGGTCAATCCGCGGCGGTTGGAATGGAGGGATTCCTTGAACAAAGGAGCGGAGAAAAGCCCCCGCTTCCTGGTCTTCCTTTGGCCCGCGGAGGTCTCCGGGGGCAAAGCCATGGCATCCCCTTGCTCCGGGGCTGCGACGGCCAAAGCTTCTTTTTCGTTTTTCATTTCATTTCTCCTCCCAGCGCTTGTTGCTTTCTTTTCTCGGTGAAATAGGTCGTGAGGTTGTATTTGACCTCGGACAAATAGGCGACTTTGCTTTTTTCCAGCTCATCCAAGAGTTTTGGGATGTCCTGCTTCTTCACCCGCACGGTGACTTGGTTGAAGGAAGGCTGAACGCGCAGGATGTCCTTCCTTTTCTTGTGGAAGCAGAGGTAATCCTTCTTGCTTTCGAAGCCGATTTTGTAATCGCGGCAGGGGCGGTTCTTGATTTCCTGGACATCAGCCACGTCGATGATCTTCCCCGCGGACATGTAGGCGACTTTATCGCACACCCGCTCCAGCTCTTCGATCGTGTTGGAGGTCATCAGAATCGTGGCCCCGCGCTGCTTCTGTTCCAAGATCAAGGTCAGAAGCTCCTCCCTCATCAAAGGGTCCAGCCCGATCGAAGGCTCGTCCATAATGAGGATGGGGGATTTCAGCATCATCGCGGCGACGATGCTGGTTTTCTGCTTCATGCCCTTGCTCATCCTTTTCGGGTAGGCCCTTACGTCCAGCTGCATCCTTGAGATGAGCTCATCCGCGTAGGCGAAGTCGCCCTCCTTCATCCCCATGGCCGTCCCGTAGTTATGCAGGAACTCATTCCCGCTCCGCACATCGGGGAAGTTGATTTCCCCAGGGATGTAGCCGATATAGGGTTTGGTGAGGGCTGAATCTTCGTAGGCGTCGAAGCCGTAGATGCCGATCTTCCCCGAATCGGGTTTGATGAACCCCATCACCTGCCGGAGCAAGGTGGTCTTCCCCGCCCCGTTCTCGCCGACGATCCCGAAAGCCTCCCCCTCTTTGACGGAGAAGGACACCCCGAAATTGCCCCTCCCTTGGCCATAGTCTTTGTTGACCCCATCGACCCGGATGGCGTCCTTTCTTTCTTCTTTCATTTCCCAATGCCTCCGTAGGTTCGATCTTCTTTGTAGAAGGACATGAAGTAGTCCTCCAACGTCTCTTTCTTTTCGGATAGATCCATAAGCCCTTCCCGCGGCAGATCCTTGAGAAAACGGTTGGTGTCTTTCTCATCCACGAAGACGGATAGGCGCTTCGGATCGACGGAGCTATTCGCGGTCTTAAAGCGCTTTTTGGCCAAGCTTTTCTTCGCCGCTTCCTTTTCTTTTTCCTTGCCGTAAGTCAAATGGTATTGCTTGGTGGATTTGTGCTTGAGGTCGTTGGCCACGAAATTGGAGACGATCCTGCCGTCTTTGATCACCGCGATGCGATCGCAGCAGGCATCGACTTCCTGGAAGATGTGGCTGGACAGGAGGATCGTCTTCCCCCGCTCCTTCTCTTTTTCGACCAATTCGACGAAGCGTTCCTGCATCTCCGGATCTAGCCCCGAGGAAGGCTCGTCCATGATGATGATGTCCGGATCGGACATGAAGGCGCAGATGATGGCCGTCTTCCTCTTCATGCCCAAGGACATTTCCTTGCAATAAAGGGTTGGGTCGTATTCGAAGGTCTTGATGAGCCAATCCAACAAAGCCGTATCGGCGACCCCTTTGAGCCTCCTCTGCTCTTGGATGACCTCCGAGCCTTTCAGCGCCGAAGGAAGCGCGACCTCACCGGGGATGTAGGAAACCCCTTGCATGATAACCTCCCGGTTCTTCAAGGAATTCTGCCCCCGGAGAAGGGTTTCGCCGCTGTCGGGGACGCTGAATCCCATCAAGTGGCGGATGGTCGTGGATTTCCCGGCCCCGTTGGGGCCCAAAAACCCAAAGCACTCCCCCTGATGGACGGAAAAGGAAACGTCGAACACCCCACGGCCTTCGCCGTAATCCTTGGTCAAATGTCTGATTTCGATGATGTCTTCCATCCCGTGCTTCCTTTCCGCTATTGCGCTTTCGCCCAATAACTTTCGTGCAGTATATTATTTGACCTTAATTCTATTTTCAACACCTTTGTGCTAAAATTTCCATCGATGAATCAGGAACGCCCTATGAACGAAAACCAAACCCCCGCAAAAGAAGATGCACGCATTGTGCGCACGAAAAGGGACCTCGCCAACGCGCTGGAAGAGCTGTTGCAGGTAAAAAGCATGGAGGATATCTCCATCAAGGACATCACCGATAAGGCCTTGATTTCCAAGAACACTTTCTACAACAACTTCGCCGACAAAAACGAATTGCTCCTTTTCCTTTTCTCCCGTTATGAAGCGGAGCTGATCAAAGAGATCAAGCCGATTTTGGACAAAACCCTCTACGCGACCCGACTCTTCAGCTTCCGAAAAGTCGTCGAAATCATCGTCCACTTCTTTTACACCACCCCCCTTCCCTTGAAGCGGATCATCGCCAACGACACCTCCCACGTCCTTTTCTATGGGCTCAACCTCTTCATTCAGGACATATTCGGGAAACTGGAGGCGAAGTATGGGAAATTCCTGACGAAGAAGATCAACAGCGAAAACACCGTGCCCTTCTTCTCCGGGGCCTTCGCCAGCACCATCTACTTCGCCTACGTCCGGAACCTCGATCTTCCGGAAAAAGCGGTCGTGAAGGACATCATCCGCCTTTCCTATCCCATCGTGGAATAAGGGAAAAGGAGCGCCCAACGTGCTATCCTTGTTCCCATGAAAATTTGGATCATCCGCCACGGCGACCCCGACTACGTCCACGACTCCCTTACGGAAAAGGGGCTGAAGCAGGCCGAACTTCTAGCCCACGTTTTGGCGTCCTACCCATTCGATGAAATCTACCTCTCCCCATTGGGGAGGGCCCAAAAAACCGCGGAGCCCTTTTTAAGGCTCACCGGAAGGAAAGCAAACGGGGTTTTGCCTTGGCTGAAAGAAGCCCCGTGGGTGTGGGACCGCCTCCCCCGCCTTTGGACGAACGACCCCCTATGCTACGATCCCCGAAAATGGATCGAGGCCCCGGAGATGGAAGCCTTGGGCAAAAAGGAAGAATACGAGCTCATCGAAAAAAACTTCTATGAATTCATGGCCGAACGCGGATACGCCAAAGAGGGCAACCATTTCAAAACAAACGGAGAGAAGAACGAAAGAAGCGTCCTCTTCTTCTGCCATTTGGGGATCGGGAGCTTCCTTTTGAGCCGCCTCATCCACGTTTCCCCGGCCGTAATGTGGCAGAATTTCTTCCTCGCCCCCTCTTCCATCTCCCTTGCCCAAACCGAGGAAGTGGAACCGGGCAGCGCCTTGTTCCGCATCCGCGAAGCAGGCGCCCTGCCCCATCTGGAAGGCCATCCCGAACTTCGCAGCGAAGCCGGGGCCTTCCGAGAGTCCGCCCAAAGCATCGGCCGATGGGAAAGGCAGGAGAAAGTGGCCAACGCGGATTATTGGGCCGAAGCGAAAAAAACGGGGGAATAACCCCGTTTTCCTTCATCTCCCGGCGAGCCCATTGGCCTCGTAGAAGGCCTTCTTTTCTTCATACATCCTCTGGTCGGCGACCGAAATAAGCTTCGCCAGGCATTCCCCGGGCAGGGATGAGGCGTAGGCGTACCCGATCGAACAGGAAATCGGCTCTTTTTTCTCCAACCCCCATTCTTGGAAGGTTTGATGGACTTTGGCGATCCTGCGCTTCAATTCGGCTTCTTGGATATCCAAGAAAAGGATGAACTCGTCCCCGCCGGTGCGGAAGCACTGCCCTTTGCCTTCGGCGACTTGGCCCAATACCCTCCCGGCGGCTTGGATGAAACGGTCCCCATGCTCATGCCCAAAACGGTCGTTGATCCGCTTCAGGCCATTGACGTCGACCATCATGACCACAAAATGGCTGGGCAAGGGTTTCTTGGAGAATTCCTCGAAGACTAAGTCATAGGCATAACGGGAGAAGCAATCCGAAAGGGTGTCCTTCAAAAGCAGGCGCTCCTTATTCAGCAGATCCCGTTGGTTTTGCTGTTGATCGAAGCCGATGTAATGGACGTAGAGCAAGATGCAGGCGATCGTGTTCGTAAGCCCGCAGATCCGCAAAGTCTTCCCCAAAAGAGGCCCAATGAGCTCTTGGGCTAAAAGCCCCAGGACCGTGAAACAGACGATCAGCAAAAAGGAAAAAAGGTTTTTCTTTTGGAACTTCCTGCCATAGAGAATGTAGGCAACGATCGCATAGAGAATGGCCAAAGCGAAAACGGCCACATACGCGTAATGGGCGACCCCATGCCGATAATAGCCATCCGCATCGATGCGGTAGGACCATCCCGTGAACAGGGAAACGAACTGGAAGAGGACGTTGAGGCCCAAAACCGAAAACGCATACGGCTCGGCTTTCTTCAGCATGGAGATCTGCCTCACCAATAAGATGGCGACTAGAGGCGAGAGGGAATAGTCGAGGAGCTTCCCCACCCGGATCAACCATCCCCCCGTCGGGTCGGATCCATTCAAGAAAGAGGCGAGCCATTCCCCGAGGATCGAAACGGACAGGACCGCATAAGTCCAAAAGAACTTTGCCTTTTGCCGCTCCGAGCAAGCGGGGTTCCCGCAAACCAAGGCCCAAAGGATCGCCAAGGCAAGGACTTCGGCTATGACAATTGCGGTATAGAGTTCCATAGTTTTGGTAGAGCCTATTTTATACGCCGCTTCCGCCCAAACAAGAAGAACGCACAAAAAGGAAGACCGCCGGCCGCAACGACGGTATAATGGATTCGCTTCAGGGCGACGAGAATTACGTCGACTGGCGGTAAAGCCCGCGAGCTTCTTGCAGAAGAAGCATGACCTGGTGAGATTCCAGGGCCAACGGTAAAGTCCGGAGGGAAGAAGGGTTTCTCTTTTTTCCGATAGGGCCTCCCTGAACGGAGGTGTTTTTTATGGACATGGGGAAACTGCCTTCCTTCCTTAGCTTGCTGTTTTTGTTCCTTTTGCTTTTGGCTGCATCCTCTTTGGAGAGGAAGGAAAGCGGCCGGCAAAATCGGATCCGCGTATCCTCCATCGCCACATCCGGCATCTTCGGGGCCCTGTCCGCGTTGCTCTACGCGGTTCCGATTTTCACGATCAAGCTCCCTTTCTTCCCCGAATTCCTGACCCTGCATTTCGATGAGGTCCCCGCTTTGATGGCAGGCCTAAGCCAAGGGCCGATGTGCATGGTTTTGGTGCTGCTGGCGAAGACGATCATCAAATTGCCTTTGACCAGCACGGCGATGGTCGGGGAATGGGCCGATTTCGCCTTGTCTTTGCTCTTTTTGCTTCCCGTATGCTTCTTCTACCGGAAAAAGAGGACGTTCCGCTCCCTTTTGGGGGGCTTCCTCGTCGGCGTCCCCTTTCACCTTGCCGCCGCGATGCTGCTGAACGTATACGCCTTAATACCCTTCTATTCTTTCTTCTACGGCTTGCCCCTGGACTCGCTTCTATCCCTATGCCAAAAAGCGATCCCGTGGATCGAGAATGTGGACTGGAGCTACGCTTTGTGGGCCGTGTTACCTTTCAACGCCTTGAAAGACGCGATCGTCCTCGCGCTGTCTTTCTCCCTTTACCGGGGGCTGAGGTATTTCCTGCAAAAAGGCAAACTCAGCGAATGAGCTTATAGAAGCCATCCGCGACCATGACGATCCCCGTCGCGAAGATGCCGTAATCCAAAATCATGTTGGGGGCGAAAAGCATGAATACCCCGACGCAGCAATAAAGCACGATCTCGATGATGCCGATGACGCGGGTATAGGCGTTCTTCTCCGGATTTTGGGCCAATCCCACCAAAATCGCCATCGCCAAGAGCAGGAACAGCATCCCCGCCCCCCACGTGAAAAGGCTCACGATCGTGTCATAGCCAAGCGCCGCAAGCCCGGCGTAAGCCAACGAAGCAAGGATCACGATGGTGAGGCGCAGCCGGTACTTTCGCCAGTCGCCTTTGGATTTGACCAAGTAATAGATCGCAAGTACCCAAAGCAGCAAAAGCAAAGCGGAGACGATCGCGACGACGATCCAGGGAAGGGCCCCGGGCAGCACGATCAAAAGCACGCCGATGACCATCAAAGCCAATCCCTGAATGACGTTGGTGGTCAAAAAATCGGGGAAGTTCTTCAGGCGCTTGGCTTCGCGGATAGAGGCGCCGAAGAAAGCGGCGATGCCGAGTTTGGCCAAGGTGCCTTTTTCCTTCTTCGGGGCCCCGGTATAGGAAACCAAGAGGCGGTCGATCGTCCGCGTAGGGTTCTTGCCTAGGTCCCAGACCGTTTTCTCGCCGTGGCTGGTGATGGCTTGGAACACCCCCTCGACGAAGCGGGTGCGGTCGGGGACGGGGACGGAGATGAGCCAATCCTCGACGAGTTTGTTGATCCAGTCGCATTCCGGGGAAAGGGAAGGGAGATCGACGAAATCCCCTCCCTCGATCCGCCAAGAAAGGAAGGCGTGCTGAAGGATGCCCGTAGCATCCGCCAGGACGATGCGGGAATGGGTGAATCCCATGGGGAAAAACTGGCCCACCACGTCGTATCCCGGGACGATGAAAGTCGTTTTTCCGTCCAACGGGGCCAAATCGACATGACCGAAAACATCCGGGCAGAGCCCCGGGGAATCAAGCAGGTACAAATGCGAGAGAAGATTTTGCTCTTCTCGGGATAAGGACAAGGCGGCGAACAAAGCCAAATTGCCCCCTTTGGAATGGCCGCAAAGATAGAAGGGCTTCCCTTCTTGGGCCAAGGAACGAGCGTAGTCGGCGGCTTTTTTCTGGGCGGAGACCTTCATGAAGGAAAGCTGGCAGTTCTCCTTCCACCCCACGATGGTCTCATCCGTCCCGCGAAAGCCGATGGCCACATCCCCATTGGGGAAAAGATAGGTCGAAGCGGAGAATTGGATCGTGTCGGTCTCATCGGTGACATCGACGTATTTCCGAAGCAAAAGCTCTCCGAAGCGTTTGCTGTGGACGATCGCGTCCAAAAGCTCTTTGTAGGCTTTTTTCTGCATGGGGTAATCGCAGGTGGCGAAGACGGGCTCCTTTTTGGAGCGGATCCTCCCCACCGCCTCTTTCAAAGGCAAAGTCTCCTCTTCTTTCACGCATCCCTCGTAACGAAGGTAGGCAAGCGCGGAGACGACCATGGAGTCGAAAACGTTGAAAGGGTATTCCCCCACGGGGACGTCGCCCTTCCATTTGACGTAATCAACCAAATATCCCATGGATCCCATTATCCATGGAAAAGCCCATCCCGGGCAAGGAATTCGGCATCGAGTTTGTGGCCAAGCCAAGCGGAAAAAGATAGACTTATCGGCGAAAAGAAAAGGAGACAACGACTCTATGTACGCGAAGAACATTTGGCTGGACGCAGACCAAGCCAAAGAAAAGGAAATCCACGATTTCGGGGAAGGATACAAAGCCTTCCTCTCCTACGGCAAAACCGAGCGCCTCGTCGTGGAGGAAGCCGTCCGCATGGCGGAGGAAGAGGGGTTCAAACCTCTTTCTTCCTACCAAGAGCTCAAGCCCGGGGATAAGGTCTACGCGACCAACAAAGGCAAGGACTTCCTCGCCGCGGTCATCGGAAAGCGGAGCTTGGAAGAAGGCAGCCGCATCTTGGGCGCCCACATCGACTCGCCCCGGCTCGACATCAAGCAGAACCCCCTCTACGAAAAAGGCGGGTTCGCCTATTTCGAGACCCATTACTATGGGGGCATCAAGAAATACCAATACACGACCGTCCCCCTCGCCATCCACGGGGTCGTCTATAAAAAAGACGGGACCTGCATCAACGTCAACATCGGCGAAGACCCCTCCGATCCCGTCTTGGGCATCACCGATCTGCTGATCCACCTCTCCGCATCCCAGATGGAAAAGCCCCTCGCCAAAGCGATCGAGGGCGAAAACCTGGACATCACGGTCGGGAACCGTCCGGAGAAAAGCGATGCCAAGCACCCCGTGAAGCATTACATCCTCAAGCTTTTGCAGGACAAATATGGGTTCGAGGAAGAGGACTTCCTCTCCAGCGAGCTCGCCGCCGTGCCCGCCGGCCCGGCCAGGGATTACGGCTTGGATGGCTCGATGATCGCCGGATACGGCCACGATGACCGCGTCTGCGCCTACACCTCCTTCCGCGCCATCCTCGATCAGGGGGAATGCGAATTCACCACCATCGCGGTCTTGGTGGACAAAGAGGAAGTCGGCTCCATCGGAGCCACCGGGGCCCAATCGGCTTGGTTCGAGAACACCATCGCCGAAATGCTCGCCTTGGAAGGGAAAACCAGCGACCTCGCTGTCCGCCACGCGATGAGCAACGCCTATATGCTATCCAGCGACGTTTCTGGAGCCGTCGATCCCCTTTATTCCTCCGTCAATGAGCCCCACAACTCCTGCTATTTCGGAAAGGGCATCGTCTTCAACAAATACACCGGAGCCCGCGGGAAATCCGGGTGCAACGACGCGCTCCCGGAATTCCTCGCCTTCGTCCGCAACGCGATGGACGAGAACTCCATCCATTATCAGACCTCCGAAATCGGCAAGGTCGATGCCGGAGGGGGCGGAACCATTGCCTACATCCTGGGCAATTACAACATGTACGTCCTCGACGCCGGGGTGCCGGTGCTGTCCATGCACGCCCCGATGGAAATCGTCTCCAAAGCAGACGTCTACGAAACCTACCTCGCCTATCGCGCTTTCTTGAAAGCCTAAGCGAAAGGGCCAAGCGGAAACCCGCCTGGCCCTTTTTGTTATTACCACAACACGCTTTTGAGCCCGTTCTCCGAGAGGATCGCCGTTGCGAATTCGATGCCTTGCTGAATGCAGGCGTAAGTCTTCGCTTCGGCTTTTTTCTTTTCTTCCTCGCTTAAGGGCAAGGAATCGTCAGCGAGCATGACTTCGTATTCGTCAGAGATGTTGCCGTTCCCTTTGTTTTTGGGGGTGAACAAGAAGGCGATGCTTCCTTTTTCCCGGATTTCTTTTCTTCCGGCGAATACGGCGTCTTCTTGACTCCCCCGATAGAAGCTCATCGATCCATATTCGTAAGTGGTTTCCTCGCTTTCCGTGGTAGCGATCAAGCAAGAGCAATTGAAGCTATCGTAAACGGGGCTGTAGACGAAGGTCTCCAATGTGGACACCGTGGGGCTGAGGTTCAAATCACGAAAGCGCAAATCGCCATCGTCCCGATTGCCTTTGGTTTGGAACAAAGAAATAACGTTCTCCTTCTTTTCCAGCCGTTCTTCCCCGCAGCTAACGGCAAGGCAGGAGAATGGGACAAGAAGAAGGGGAACAAGTCTTTTGGCCTTCATGGGGAGATCCTCAAAAATGAACAAGGCTTTTATACGCTTCTGAAGGGACAAATGGAATGGGAAAATAGGGGAAGCAGCAGCAAAAAAGAAGGCAACCAGCAGAATTGATGTTGTTTGGTCTAATTTCTTAGGAGTTGGAATCTAATCATGTCGGCGGCAGTCATGTGCTCCCGATGTTGTTTGGTCTAATTTCTTAGGAGTTGGAGTCCTTGTCCTACGCGGGGGCGGGGCTGTCCGGATGTTGTTTGGTCTAATTTCTTAGGAGTTGGAATCTTCTCGAACCTGAATTTGCGCATATCCCTCGATGTTGTTTGGTCTAATTTCTTAGGAGTTGGAATCTAGCCGAGCTGTCGCCCGACGATTTCGCCAGATGTTGTTTGGTCTAATTTCTTAGGAGTTGGAATCTCTAGGAATACCACAAGTTACTTGTGTTAGATGTTGTTTGGTCTAATTTCTTAGGAGTTGGAATCCATTGAGGCGATAGCTGTTGACCGGCAAGGTGATGTTGTTTGGTCTAATTTCTTAGGAGTTGGAATCTGAAAATGAGAAAACTGTACACGATCAGAGATGTTGTTTGGTCTAATTTCTTAGGAGTTGGAATCCCAATCCATATTTCATTTAAATTAAATACAGATGTTGTTTGGTCTAATTTCTTAGGAGTTGGAATCAAAACAGGCTGCGAGCCTACGAGGCATACAGATGTTGTTTGGTCTAATTTCTTAGGAGTTGGAATCGAGCACCAATAAGCCCGTTCACTTGGTGAAGATGTTGTTTGGTCTAATTTCTTAGGAGTTGGAATCCCCGTTTGCATCGTGCCCAACCGCAAAGCGGATGTTGTTTGGTCTAATTTCTTAGGAGTTGGAATCAAAGGTTGGCAAGCTCGGTAACGTCCATCGATGTTGTTTGGTCTAATTTCTTAGGAGTTGGAATCAATGCCACGTTGGGGAAGGATGTCTTCTTCGATGTTGTTTGGTCTAATTTCTTAGGAGTTGGAATCGAAGAATGGCAACCATAGTAAGATATATGGATGTTGTTTGGTCTAATTTCTTAGGAGTTGGAATCCGGAGGAAAGAAGCACGTGAAACACCTGGGATGTTGTTTGGTCTAATTTCTTAGGAGTTGGAATCATCGGGAATCCCGTTGCCCTTGGCATTTCGATGTTGTTTGGTCTAATTTCTTAGGAGTTGGAATCGCTCGTACGAGGCTTACAAAAAAGCCCACGGATGTTGTTTGGTCTAATTTCTTAGGAGTTGGAATCCAAAAATGCCTGTGCCCGTTTTCCATTGGGATGTTGTTTGGTCTAATTTCTTAGGAGTTGGAATCACATAAACGGTTGCGTCCTTCGGCGCAAAGATGTTGTTTGGTCTAATTTCTTAGGAGTTGGAATCATCGATGGCGAAGTCAAGGGAGCCAAACCGGATGTTGTTTGGTCTAATTTCTTAGGAGTTGGAATCCTTATTGTTTATTTGTTGAATGGCAATAGTGATGTTGTTTGGTCTAATTTCTTAGGAGTTGGAATCGAGATGAACGAAAAAACGGGGGCGGTGCAGATGTTGTTTGGTCTAATTTCTTAGGAGTTGGAATCAATCGAGGTCGTACCATTCCTCCATCTCGTGATGTTGTTTGGTCTAATTTCTTAGGAGTTGGAATCCAATGGAGTACCAAGCGGCGGGCGATTGGGATGTTGTTTGGTCTAATTTCTTAGGAGTTGGAATCGCAGGCCGTTGCCTTGCTGCGCACCACCCCGATGTTGTTTGGTCTAATTTCTTAGGAGTTGGAATCTCATGGTGATGACGTGCTTGTAGAGGAAGCAGATGTTGTTTGGTCTAATTTCTTAGGAGTTGGAATCCTATGTGCCTATTATAGGGATTTTCTTGCGGTTTTAAGCAACTTTTTATATATTCAAGCCAAATACAAATGGATAAAATTTCTTCCAAAATCACCGTTTTCGACAAAGAAAACAAAAATTTTTACAAATTTTCCCAAATCAACTTGCTGTTTGGATACTCCGGATCTGGGAAAACTCAAACCATTTCAAATTTAATTTCAATATTCTCTGGGAAAACCAAAAAGTTTTTAGTGGATGGGGCTCAAGTCACCCCGAACGATTTCAATATCATCAACATTTCTTCTGGGGAGGGATTGTCCTCGCACCTCAAATTGTCCTCAAAAAGCCTCATTCGGAAAACAATTGAAAAAAGCGAGCTTGATGATGAATTCAAAGGATCATTTGACATGGTGCAGCGTGGCTTTGAAGCCGCCCAAAACCAACTTCAAGCTTTCATTCGGAAGATTATCCCTGGCGCTACTTTGGAAATATCAAGCCTGGAGCGCCCTATGTCCCTTTTACTCGATAACGTTTCCATTGATGTCGAAAGTGATTCGTCATCCGAAAGCAAATGGTCTCTCTTTTCAATAGCCAGGAAATTAGCGGAAGAAACAAATTCCAGATCATTAATTTTCGTCGACAACTTCAACTCAGACTTTGACGAGGAATTCACAATTCGTTTTTTCGATGAAATGAAGAAAACGAATGCTTATTTTTTCCTTACATCAAGCAAAACGATCCCGCAGTATTTATTGGAAGACGATACTTCCGTCTTCGCCATTCGTGACATGCAAATGATTCCGATTCCCCCGCTTAACGCCATTGCTTTAGACGGAATCACGGAATCCCCAGAATATCAAACGTATGAAGAATACATGTTAGATGCTGGATATATGCAAAATAGCTCTGTCTTAAAATCGTTTTTGCAAGCCCTAAAATCCGACGTAAATGCCAATGTTTTAAGGATTCTTTGTTCCAAACACCCAGTTCTTTCGCCCACCCCAATTCCAGGCAAAATCACGATTTGTCCTCGTTCGAAATCTGAAGAAAAAATATACAAAGCCATTTTTGAAAACCTGGAAATACCTTCACAAAACAACTAACTGTTCTGTGGAAATAACCTGCTCTTGCTCGCTTTGTTCGCCTACAACCATAATCATAGAAGCATATTGGTTTTCCGTAACTTTTATAATGCGAACATTCCCATATTTTGGTTTCTTCTTGAGGATCCGATCAATATGTTTGCCGGCATCGCTGTCGTTTGGGCAAAACCTTGTGTAGACAGAGTACTGAAGCATCATGAAGCCATCATCCATGATGTAATCGCGGAATTTCCTATATTCTCTCTTCTCAGCATCGCTCTTAACCGGCATATCAAAAATTACCATTAACCTCATATTCTTATAGGATCCTTCACTCGCACTCGTCTGATTCATCATTTGTTTTTACCATGAATGAAGGAACATGGACGCAGGTGATATCACCGGTTTTCAAATATTCGACATAGTCGTCGACGAGCATTTCCATCGCATAAGAAACCTGGTACTTCTTTTTAGAAACTGCGACGTATTCATTAACCAAATTGATAAGACCGTGACGGAACTCTTTCGAAAGTGGCTCTGTAAGCTCCTCCATATGCTGATAGACGTAATAATCAACGACCGGCCGGAACGGCTCAACCAAATCGCACGCCAAGTTGTTTGCGTTTTGCATATTGCTATGCCAAATCCCTATGTTCCCGTTTAAGCCATTAAAGGCGCATGAGCGTATCAATGCACCAGTTAAAATCGAATATCCGTAGTTCAAAGCGGATGAAATAGGCGTGTCACCAAAACGAATGAAAGTGGGCCCAAACAAGGAACGGAAATAAGCCTTGGCAGCAGCGCCTTCCATGTTTTGTGAATCGCCGAATTTAACATTGGCGATATACGCTTTTAAAAGTTCACAGGTGTTTTCGTCCTTCACCGTATTTTCCAAGACAGCGAGTTGATTACCTATTTTTGCTTTGATTAGGGTCTCCCACATTTTGTTTTTCTTGGAGGGGAGGCAATTAAACTGAAACTTGAGGATTTCTGGCTGCTTGTAATACCCGTTGAAGGGAATCGAAATGGCGGCAGGCAGGTAGTTTGAACCACACGTCATAAAGGCAACCCCCTTTTGAGCGAGTTCAGTCAGAAGGCGTGCGGTTATAACTGCTGTTGGGTCTTCCAAAAATACAATATCTAAGTCTTCTATGGGAAAAGAAATTGGTTGTTCTTCTTTATTCCGATGAACAATAAGTTGTCCATCCGAACAAGAAAGTTTCGTAGCTTTGCTGATATAGATTTGGCGAAAACCCATATCAGTTCACTCTGCCCAATATCGTGATGCTACGAATCTTGATAGAAGAGATAGTCGAACAAGTTAATCTCATCTGGGCCGAAGATGAAGCGAAAAGACCTGAATTGATTAAGTCCAAATTGTCCCCAAGAGGGGAATAAATCTCGAAGAAACCAGCAGTGGCTCCTCCGGTATAAGCAAAACCAAAGTTGCTATCTTTTTTAATAACTTCCACGAATGAATATCTCGGCAAACTACCAATTTTCTTATAGGAAGAGGTCAATTCTTCTAAGCCAATAATAATCGATCCCTGCTCTCCTTGGCCCCAAGTCAATGTTACCTTCGGTTCACTAACAACCTTGCTGGGATTAACGTGGTTTTTCAACTGACGTTCCCGGATTTTCTCGCGTGAGAGCTGATAGTAATAGACAGGGACGAAGTAGAGAGTTTTGTCATCCCCATTCTTCTTGTAGATGTCTACGCGGATATTGTCGGAGTTGTTGGCAAATCTCCCTTTAGAGAGATTGACTTTTCCTTCCACGCTATCAGCGATAACAATTTTCACTGAGCGGATGACGCTGCCCTTAGGCTGAAGAATAGGAAATTTGCTAGAAGATCGGTTTTTTAGCCAAACTTTGCAAGCGTCATACACAGCCTTATTTCCAGACTTTTTATCGACAATTTTTTCAACATTTTTATCGTTAAGCTTATCGATGGAAATGCGAGAGGTTAAAGCACCGGAGTTTTTATCCACCCCATAGATTGTTTCGTTAGAAATGGCACCCGCAACGTCTTTATCCGGAAGTCGAACAGGAATGAGAACATGCGTGTTTTCTCTTGTCGCAGGACATTCTTGGTAGTTGCCAAGACCATTAAGAATGCTAAGCATCTTATCCCAGTCTCGCTCATAAACCCGAACCAAAACCTCCTTCCTAAAGTCCTCGTAAGGAAAAGGCATTGTTTTAATTTCGCCGGTTAAGGGATCGTATTGAGAATTTTCTTTATCTTGGTAAAACTTAGTAATGGCCTGAATCAAAGCAGGCGTGGTGGCTCCGATAACGGCTGCATCCAACGCGTGGTGCAAATGATTGCTTCGGTTTTTCTCGTTGAGAGTCTCTTGCATTTGAGCGTAAACATAGCCGAGCACCAGCAATCCGGAAACGAACTTGTCATCTACATTCGTAGAAGAATCAACGCGCCTGCCCGACAAAACCGACTGCAAAGCTGTAATATCTTGGCCAACGCACAAAGCAAATTTTTCTTGGAAATCCTGATAGTGGTCGACGACGGACTGCAAAGCAGCATTCTTCTCTTTTTGTTTTTCGGTAAATAGAATTATCTTTTTCTTATCATCTTCCGGATCTGGTATTTTTTTGCCCTTAGGTTTCGTTTCAAACAAAACCTCGAAGCTTTCGGCCGATTCTTCAGAATTAAAGGAGAATTTTACTCCAAGAATATGGGCATCGTTGTTTTGATCACGGACCAGATCGAAACTCGCAAATTTAAAGCCACCGAGCAAGCGAGCGCGATAATCGCGTTCATAACTGGACTCATAACTGTGGGTCCTTCCGGAAAGACCCCACCAGCGGCGAAGTTTGTCCGTCATCGCACCGGAAGTCGAACCACAGCGAACGCCTTCCGGCAGCATGAAGTTCTCAATGAGCTTTTTGGCCAGTGAAGCAATATAGCTATTGTCTCCGGCGTCCTTGTTCAAGAAATCGTCGGAATATTCTTTTCTTAATAAATTTTCCCTCTTTGAAGGGCTAACGCGGTGTGTTCTCAAAAAAGAATCAAGAACAACGCGATCCCTTCCGATGGATGAGAAATATTCCAATGGGAGTCTGTTCCTCTTGTCTTGGTTTTCCTTTGTTTCCACTACAACTTTATTGTTAAAGGAGTCATCAAAAGAAATCGAATATGGAGCGATATGGTCGATTTGATAGTAGTCCTTATCAAAGAGGTGACGCTCATCGATCATCGCACCGGTATAGGGGCTGATCCCACCCTGTTCTTTGAATAACTTGTATTTAAGAAGGTTGTCACCCTGGCCACCTTTAGCAGATATATCGCGGAAAGTGCGGAAAACATCAGGATATTTTTCCAGCATCTCGTTTTTCAGATCAGCATTCGCCGATTGATTGTCCTGCTGATCAAATCGAATTTGCTTCCTCTCTTCGAAATTCTTTTTTAGCTCTCGCGCTAATTCGACGTTGTAATGAGTCGGCGCACCGTATTCGCGAACAATGGCGTTGATTAGTCGCCGCATTTGCACCAAAGTGTGTTTCACGACAGGGTTTGTCAAATATTCGCCAATTTGTTCAACCGCTTCTTCGATGGAAGGCATTAAACCGATTTGCCCCGGTTTTTTCATTTGGCTATGAGAGTAGCCCAACGCCGCCATGGCCTCATCGTACCTTTCGCCTTTTTCCATTCTTTCGTTCAGCAACTTGCAAAGTGACAAAGACAAATCAATCGTTTGATCCGCACCGGTTCCTTCCAAAACAATGCTGGTAAGTTTGTTGTCGAATTTCTTGTCTCGGCAAGCTTTTTCAATGTGTTCATCCGTTTTGTTGGCGAAAAGAATATCGGCGATTTCATTTGCCGTAGATGGCCACTCTTTCTTATCATATCCCGCCAATTTCAATGATTTGGCGAGGTACGAAAGGAGCTGTGAGCCCTTGAAAAACCTCTGATCAAGAGTTTCCTTAAGTATGAACTCGCTCAAATTTTCGTTTTCCGATTCCGGAATGTTATAAGAATCATCATAGTTCTTTAGCTTGGCAAACTTTTGAAGCAAATCCTTATATTTCTTTCTCGTGATTTGAAGCCCTTTAACCCTCTTAACTCCATCAATCTTTAGTTCTTTAAAAAGAGAGGAGTATTTCACGTCCGTTTTCCAAACAAAAACGTCAGCAGCTTTTTTTATTGAGGCCGAATCTAAACCACGATATTCACTGTCGTAGTCCGTTTTAAACCGCAAATTGTTCAAAGCGGATAGCAAAACAAACCTTTGAGCGTCATAGGCATCCTTGCAAGCCCGAATTCCCCCGTCAAACGCGCAGATTCCGGCAACTTTTTTGTAGTCAACTTTATAGGGGCTTCCCTCGCCAGGTCCTTCCGAAAAATCTCTGCGTTTGTCAAAAAGATAAAGAAATCGTTCTTTAAAAGACGGACTGGCGACTCCAAAGCTAATTTGTTTGTCCAACAACGCATTGATTTCATACCGATAGGTTGCGTGATCAACCGTCAAGAAATAGTCATTCGAAGTATTATGATAGCGTTTTTTGCTTTTATCCGTTGCGTTGTCAAACCTTTCCTTTAAAAGTTCCGTGACATAATTGGCTGACTCAGACGCACTCAATGCAGCTTTCATTTTTGCGATTCCGCCGAGCATTTTTTTGTCGGAATCGTCCTGCGTCTTTTCATTTTTACGATTGGATTTGAATCCTCGATACTTCAAATAATGGTAAAGGGCAATCGCCAATTCTTCTTTCGTCAACGGCTCATGCAAACCCTTAACCTTCAGGTCAAAAGGAGTCAAATTGCTCTTGTTTTTAGCAACAACGTTAAGAAAATCCATCCCCCACTCTTTTTTAAACAAAGAACGGCATTCCTCCAGCCGCAGAACACGGCGCCTTCTTTGTCTTCTCATCGAACGCTTGATTCTTCGAGCGATATTCTCCGTTTGGCCATTTTTCGGATTTTCAATCTGATTAAAAACGTAAGAGCCGATATCAATAATGCGCTTCAGATTTCCACCGTCGTCTTCTTCAAAAAGGCACCACCCAATGGAAGCAATGCCCAAATCGAGGCCAAGCATTTTCTTTTTGTCAGCCCAATACTTCGATTTCGGCGCCACGAACTTTTGCTTCTTCTCATTTTCCATATATTTGCCTCCTTTGGAAAAAGGTGTTATTGTACAAACGTGGTTGTTGGAACCACGGTTTGGTCTAAGTTCTTAGGACTTGGAATTAACCCCTGGAATCGTAAGGTTCCGTGTGGGGTTGAGAAGAAGCACCTCGGGTGCTTTTTCTCTTTTTAGGCAAGAAAATTATAAAAAATAGTGCTCGACACCTCAAGAAACATCGCTTTCGGTCCAAAAGCAAAAGCCTTCAGCAAACCTTTTTTGTCGCCTCTGGGCGGCCTAACTACACGCAGATGGCAAGCTGCCCCTATTGGCAGCAAGAGATTCATCAGGGTTTTAAAACATGCATCTACGCCCTGTGAATTGCCGGAACACTTGTCGCGAAAACCCCACCATTGCTGTTGTTCGGATTCATTCAGCTCGAAGAGGCATATCCAATCGCCTGCCTCTCAACGGCTTTAGCAAACCAAATAATTCTTGCTGACAACTAGGAATCTGCGCCTTGTTATTTCAACACTTCATCATCCCCGTCACGAAAAGGCCCCGGTTTCCCGGGGCTTCATAAGACGCTTTTGCTATTCGGCGGAAGAGGAAGAAGAACTGGAATCTAGCTGCTCAATCCTCAGCAATCGGATCCCCGCGGTGACGGATTCGGGGACGCGGACGTAGAGGTCGAGCTCTTCGCTATAGAGGGCGGCGACGTCGCTGTCGTTCCTCCCCAACGGGTAACCCTTTTCGACGAAGCCGTTCTTCTTTAGCTTCTCCGCAAAGGCGACCATGTAGGCTTTGCTCACCTCATCGTCCCCGCCGACCATGAAGGCCGTGTTGCAAAGGATCATCCAACGGTAGGCGAAGCCTGAGGCAGGGTATTCATCGTATTCGCTTTGGCCGACGATCCACTCCCCTTCCATCTGCTTTTGGTAGAGGAAAGGCAGCTTCGAGGACGTGCCGTCCCCGAAGGCTTCGTCGATGTCGCCCGAGACTTCCGGGGCCCCATTACCCCAATCCTCAGGCTCGACCCAATCCTTGAGGGTGGAGAAGTCCAAATCCTCCGGGGCTTTGGTTTTGTCGTAGCTGCCAAAGAGGATTTGGTCTTTGCCTTTGTAGAAGCCCTCCGCGTTGAATTCGTATTCGATCTTGTCGATGACTTTGATCGAATAGGAGCTCCCCTCCAAGGGGATCTGGCTGACGTCGATCTTCAGGGAAGAGGGGATCATGTAATCCTTCTGCTCCCCGGCGATGATGTGGTCTTGGATGCCTTTGGCCTCTTCTTTCAGGCCATAGGACCATTTGCCGTTCTCCTCATCCCCGCTGAGCAAATCGAAGACGTCCGCGCTGACATCGAACCCAAGGATGCCACCCAAATTCTTGTCCGCGATCGCTTCGCCCGAGGAGATGGCTTCCCCTTTGGAGTTGACGCGGAAGGGGATGACTTCTTTTTTGCTCACGTCTTTTTGATAATAGCCCCAACGGATGTGGATGGGATCGCCCGAGCTCCCTTCCTCCGTGTCGACCGATTCTTGGTCGAAGAGAAGGACGTCATTGAAGGAGCTGAGGGAGTCTTTCTTGAAGAGGCTCATCGTGGTCGCGTAGTTGTTGCTCCCGGTGATCGTCTTCATGGTCGCGGTGAAGCTGTGGGACAAGCCGTAGCCATATTCATCCTGGAAGTTCCAGATGGCGCCCATGAGGTTGTAGTCCTCATTGGTACTGGGGGTGATCGGGGTGATGGATCCCTCTTGCTGGAAGTCGACGTCGACCTCATAGCGCATGCTTTGGCCATAGGAATCCTTCCGCAATGGCGTCTTCGCGTGCAGCTTGGTGATCTTCCCGTCCGCGACGGTGATCGTGACGCTTTCGATTCCCCCGCAGTCGAACCCGGCCAGATCGGCGATGAGTTTCCTGCCTTGGTATCCGTAGTAGGCGTAAACCCCTTCCCCGGTCAAGCGGAAAGCGCCTTCTTCGATTAAGGATCCCGGGGTTTTGGCCAGGTCGGCGAAGGCTTTGCCCGTGTCTTCCTTAACCTCGGTGTTCTTATAGTCCAGATAATGGGAGATCGCGTTCCCGGAGGAAGGGTCTTTGGTCAAATAGGTGTAGACCGAAGAGGTCGTCCCTTTTTCGATCCTCCTCCGTTGCAAGGCGTTTTCGGAGAAGACGACGCGGTCATCCTGCTCTATCACGTCCTGGGCGTTGGCTTCGTAATGGTAGGTGACTTTGGAATGATAGGCGCCCGAAGAGGAGATGGAAGCGACGGACTCTTCCGATAAGGTGGCCTCCGGAAGCTTATAGGAAGCGACGAATTGATCCATGGAAGCCAAAGAGGTCGTCCCCACCGCTTCCAAGACCCCGGAAAGCGAATCGATCGTGGAAATGTCGGAATCGGAAGCCCCGGAGGAGAAGTCGGGGGCGAATGTGAAAGTCAATTCGTCTTTCTCATCGGAGAGGGCGAATTTGACCGCGGACATCTTCGAGGCCAATGAGCTGGCCCCCAAGAAATAGCTGAGTCCCTCGATGAGGGTTTTGTCTTTGCAATAGAAATAGGAATAGTTCAAGAGGATGTCATCGGCTTCGACGTCCTTCATCCCGTCGATGAGGGGGTTGAGGGTCTGGGTATCGCGAACCGGGAGGGCCTCGGTCGAAGAGGAGTCGAGCGAATAGGTGACTGCCTGCTCCAAGGTGGGGGAAGAAGCGTCGGAATAGTTATAAAGGAGGGTGGATTCCCCCGTATAGTCGGTCAGCTTCACATAGCCCGCGTTGGCATAGGTGTAATGGATGTAGTTCTCCGTGTAATAGGTGAAGTAATCCATCGAGAGGACCCCATCGGATGAAGGAACGGTTTCCTTGACCGTGAAGTTGGTCCCCGCGGCGGCTTTGCTCAGGAAAGAAAAAACGTCTTGGGCGGTGTAATCCGGGGTGGGATCCACAAACGGCAAAGAGTTCTCCTCTGAAGACGAGGGCAAATTGGGAACGGACGAGGAATTATCCGGGAGCGAGGAAGGGCCTTCCTCAGAACGGGTGTCGGATGATGCCGGCGTTTCCGGGGTGGAAGTGCAGGCACCGAGCAGACCCGCAACGGTCAGGAGCAGAAGTTTGGATTGTTTTTTCATAGAACGTAACCTCTAAAGCGGGTTCAAGATAAAACAAAAACAAAAACTGTAAAGGTTTGGTCGACGCTTCCCCACGTCAATTTGATCGGCGGAGAAGCAAAACGAAAATCGCTTCCATTTCCCCTAACGGCAAAGAAAAAAGGCATGCGCAACCCGACGCGTTGTCAGGCCCATTAGCAAGCCACCAACGTTTGGAAAAAACGCTTCTCTAGTTTCCCAGTCCTGACTGGCCAAAGCATCGATCACTCATCCACGATGCAAAGGACCGCTTTCGGGGAAGTCAGTTTCCCCACGCGGGCGATCCTTTTTCGTTGAAGCAAAGGATTGATGACGAACTTGGAGTAAGCGGCACGGCTCCTATAAGGGCTTTGCTTCATAAGGGAGGAAAGCGGACGGGGGCCGGAAGAGAGAATCTTCAAGACCTTCTTTTGCTCCTCGGACAATGAACCATCCACGGGTACAAAGTTCTTTTCCTCTTTTAGCGGATAGAGCAAGTCCATGAGGCGAAGCACAAAGGCATTGGGACCTAAGACAAAAGATGGCGCATATCCTTCGGGAACGGAGGAATACTCCTCAAAGAACGGAGGGAGCTTTTCCGACGGAAGTCCAGACAATAGGAAGCCTTCGGCAATCCCTTGGTTGATATCCTTTTCGAAATCGCCTTCATCTAAAAATCCCGGGCAGACCAGTTCAGCGCGATTCGGGAAAAGCCGAATTTCAATTTGCTTCGGCGCGGACATATCCAAATGAGAAAGGCAAAAAGCGAACGCCAAGAAGAAAGCGGTCTTTGGGTAGGATCGCCGGTCGTCTTCGATAAGGCTATTCCGTTCCAGGAACAAATATGACTTAAAAGCCAAAGTAGAAAGGGAACCGAAGATTTCCTCCGCATCTAAAACCATCGAATCTACGCCCTGCCTCTGATAGACCTTACAAAGAACAGTCACGAGTCTTTGGGATTCATCGCAAAACAGAGAGAACCCTTTAGAAAGCGAAGAGTCCGACGCCAACTCGGTTAGATGAGTAAGAAGCGCATCGCGATTCAAAGACGTAAGCCCGACTTTATGCACAAAAGAAAGGAAACTACCAAAGGAAGATTCGGCGGATTCGGGAACGCCAGTTAAAGGCTGATCCATCCCAGCAAACGTGGATTCCACTAAAAGAGCAAAGCGTTCCGCACGCGAGTCGACGTTTTGCACCACGCAGCGAAGCTTGAGACCGACTTTGGTTTTTGCCCAAGTCGCGATGGATTTTTTGATCTTCCCAATCTCCTCAAGGGGAAGCCCGGAGACCTCTCCTTCATTTGAGGCGCCGAAAACGAAACATCCGCCTTTCAAAAGAAAAGAAAAATCATTCTTAGAAAGAACGGAACCGTCTGGATAAGAAACGATTCCTTTTCCGTTAAAGTCGATGGTTCGGAACAATTCTTGAGCGGTCATGATCTTCTCTTTCTTATCTTTACTCTACTCTCCTCTTAAGCCAATTCGTAGTTTTTCCATACATTTTCTTCGTTTTTCTTTTCTCTTCTCTACTCTTCTTTGTTTTTTTCCTTAATCGATCCTTTACATGTTGCTCCGTTAGAAACGAAAAAGACCCCATGGGATGTCACCAAGGGGTCGCTGAGTCGAAGAGGGTATTAACGGGCCAGGTTTCGCTTATTCCAAAAGGCTTTTCACCCACTCATTAAGCCCTTCCAAGCCTTTTTGATCTACTTTGAAGGCCCACTTGAAGCCTTCACTGACTTTCATTTTCCTAGTTAAAGCGAAATCGGATATGTTCTTAACGCCTTCTCCGCTCCAACCATAATCGCCAAAGGCAGCGAACCGCTTACCTTGAAAGAAGGGGATTGGCTTGCTCAAAAGCAAATCATAGAAAAGGCTCACCGCGTCATTGGCAAGCGTCGGGGTTCCGAATACAACAAAGGACGAGGTCCGGATCGCTTCTAGGATTTTCTCCTTTTGGCGTAAGTAGTTCAAAGCGTCGATTTGGAAGAACGAAACCGTTTTTCCGAACTCCTCCAGCTTTTCCTTCAACGCCAAAGCCATTTTCTCCGTATAGCCATAGCAAGAGGTATAAACCACGGTAAAGTGGCCCTCTTCCGCCACGGGGAGGTTGCGTTTGGCCTCCGCTTCAAAGGCAGAAATGACTTCCGGCACCTTTACATCGATCACTGGACCATGGCCAACCAAAAGCATTTTGACGTCCAAAGCACGGACTCTTTCCACCGCCTGCAAAGCATAGGAAGAAAAAGGGGCCATGATGCAGTCGAAGTAATAGGCGAAGGAGGCTTCATAGCCCTTTTCGTCCTTTAGCTTGGAGAAAAGGATATCGTCGAACGCATAATGGGTTCCGAAGGCATCGCAAGTGACCAAAGCCTTTTCTTCTTCGATATAAGTGAAGAGAACATCCGGCCAATGCAGAAGCATGCCAGAGATGAATTTCAACGTATATTGGCCAACTTTCAGCTCTTTGCCCGGGGTAACCATAAGGAACTTAAAAGGGGAACGGAGAATGTTCTTCAGGTTATTGATCCCAGCCGGGGAAGCGACAACCGTGATCGCGGGATTCTTCCGCAGCAAGGCCTCGATCGCTCCGCTGTGATCGGGCTCTGTGTGGGCAACGACCAAATAAACGATGTCTTTGAAATCGATCAGGGATGAAATGTGATCGAGATATTCCTCCGCGAATCCGGCTTTGCTGCCCTCAAAGAGGACCCCGCCTTCCTCGGTCTTCAATAAATAGGAGTTATAGGAAGTCCCGTACTCCAAAGGCATGACGCTGTCGAAGACTTTCAAATCGTGGTCGATGCAGCCGACGTAAGACAGGTTTTTGGCCAGTTCCAGTGTTTTCATATTGAAAATACCTCCAAAGAGATTCTAGCAAACCGTTTCGTGGCAGGAGGCGAAAATGCTTCGCGAAAAAACATTTGGCCCGATGCACGGGGGGTTATCCGTCAATTTCGAAACGCGATGTTTTCTTCGTCCTGAACCGGATATTGGAACAAACAACTCCCGCCCAAATCGACGCGGTGCATGTCGACCGCATTGATCTGGCTGTTTCCATAGGTCGAATAATAATAGATCCCTCTCTCCATATCGACGCAGGAGGTGTAAATCGTGATCTCGTAAGCCCCTTCCTTCACTTGGCACAGCCCACGAGGCTGCTCCACGAAACGGAGAAGGTGGAAGAACTGGCTGATCTCGCTCTCTCCGGAACGGCACAATGAGTGGCTCCTGCCAAAGCACGCCCGAACGAATCGACCCATCGAAGATAGATCTCCTGGAAGGCCAATGCTTCCCATGCCACGGGAATAGCAGCTGAGCGGGAGGCTTCCCCCAAACGTATTGACCGGATCCTTTTCCGATAGCTTCTGATAATTGTTTAGATTCGCGACCTGCATATCGAAGGCTGGGTTGTTCGTCATAACCCCAAAAGGATTGTCGTAGATATGGGTTCCATCCTTCATGAACTCAACGACAATGCAGCGTTCCTTGTCCGCGACCATGTAGTGAAGGCTCGCGCACGGGAGGCTTTCAGAATAAGGGGTATCCGTGATATTGATGGAATCCAAAGCCTTTTCGACCTCACCCACCGTTTTGAAAGTAGAAAGAACGTAAGGGATGAACTCGAACTGAGCGATGTTCTTTTTCTTTTCCGAATCCTTGTTGTAGCAAGCATTCCCCACGAAATTCAGGCCCGCGATGGAGAGCCCCGCCTCGTTGGTCCCATCGTAAAATAGCGGATATCCATTCTGAACGAAGGCCATGCCGAGGAAAGAAAGATGGTTCGAATCGGTCTCCCCGTTCCGATAGGGCAAAGGGAAGCGCCGAGGAACGACGCAGACCTGCTCCCCATAGGAAAAATCGAAATCGAGGTTCCTGCCGAAATACCTTCCTTGGCCTTTCAAAAACAACGCGGTGCACATAAGCAACCCCTCCTAAGGCCATTCTATCGCAGGAAAGGACGGGTTTCGAATCTCGCTTGCCCTGCAGGACAAGAAAAAAGGCCCCTTCAAGGAGCCTTATTGTGCAGCGAAACGCTTATTTGACGTCGGGGAGAAGGCCCATGAAACGAGCTTTCTTGACGGCGCTGGCGAGCTGGCGCTGATATTTGGCGCTGGTGCCGGTGATGGCGCGCGGGGTGATTTTCCCGTCGGGTCCAATGAACCGGGAGAGAAGCTCCGCATCTTTGTAATCGATGTACTCGATGTGGTTCTTCTTGAAATAGCAAGCCTTCTTGCGGGTGCGCATTTTGCGGAATGGCATTTCTTTTATCCTTTCTGAGAGCCTCAGAACGGGAGATCGTCATCGACGACGTCGATGGAATCAAGGTTCTTGCTCTCTTGGCTGGGCCGCACTTGGGAAGCGGGCTCCGGAGAGCTCGCGTCCGGGGCGAAGCCCGAATTGGCGTTGGCAGTGCGGTTGCTGTCCTTGGGGTCAAGGAATTCAACCGAAGCAGCAGAGACCTCCGTCACGCTGACTTCAACGTTGTCCGTCCGACGGACGTATTTGCGTTGGGTAAGGCGACCAGTCACGCCGACCAAAGATCCTTTACGGGTGAATTTGGCGACGTTGTCAGCGGATTTTCCCCACACCGAGACGGGCATGAAGATCGTCACTTTCTCCCCGTTTTGCCCCCGGAAGGAATCGTCGACGGCCAAAGTGAAGGAAGCCACGCTCATCCCTGAGTTGGTTTTGCGGAGTTCGGGGTCGCGGGTAAGGCGACCGACGAGAACGACGGAATTGATCATTGCTTGTTACCTCCTGATCTAATTATTCGTGTTCGACGGTAATCAGATGGCGGATGACGTTGGAATCAAGCTTGACGAGACGATCGAATTCCTTGAGCGCCGCGGGCTCGGCGGTCACTTTGATGACCGCGTAATAGCCTTTGGTGAAGGTTTTGATCGGGCTCGCGAAATCTTTGACGCCCCACTCTTTGACATCGCGGACGACGGCCTTTTGGGCGGTCAGGATGCCATGGAGCTTTTCGATTTCGGCCTTCCGGGCTCCTTCTTCAAGAGTCGCGGAGAGGATGTACATGATTTCGTACTTTCCCATGATTGTTGCACCTCCTAATTTCGGTCTTTGGATCGCCTCGGGCGGAAACCCCGTGCGACCATAAGAGAATGTGTGCTTCCGTCCTTCTCAGAAGCATCGGGTATTATAGAGGAAGCGCCCGCTCACTTCAAGAAAAGTCATCCCTCCATCGTAGATGGGGTCGTTGCCCCACCCTTCCTTAAAGGACGATTCCCTTTTTCGCCCAACAAAATCAAAGAACGCTGATCTTTATCACCATGTCGGTTAGGGGATAAGCGGAGCAAGAATGAACGAATCCGTTTTCTTTGTCCGCCATTCTCCTGCCATCCCCCAGAGCGGGGACGAAGCATTCCCCGGAAAGGACCTGAACCCGGCACGCGCCGCATTCCCCGCTCCGGCAGCGGGTGTGAATCAAAATCCCCACTCTTTCCAAAGCAACAGCTAAACTTTCCCCCTCTTTTGCGGGGATTTTCGTTTCATTGATCCCCCGAACGACCGTCAAGGAGAAAGTTTTCCCTTTTTCCGTTTTGGGGTATCCGGGGCATTGGGACACATCCCTAGGGGCTCCGAAGACCTCCGTGCGGATCCTCCGATTGGGAACGTCGAGTTTCCGAAGCTCGCCGAGAGCATATCGGTACATCGGCAAGGGCCCGCAAAGGAAGAAGGTCGGATCCTCCCCCATGTATTTGGAGATGATCTTCGCGGATAAAAACCCTCTTTCGTCTTTTTCGCCCAAAGCCTCGTCCGGTCCGGAAATGACATGGATCAGGCGCACCCTTGGGCAAGAAGCGGCCACATCTTCCAACCGCCTTTTCAGCACGATATCGCTTTTCGACACCGAACCAAGAAGGATCGTAAGGTCCGCGTCGATGCCCCCATGGGCGATCTCCAACGCCATCGCTAGGAACGGAGTGACCCCGCTCCCCCCGGCCAAAGCAACGATGTTCTTCGAATCGCGGAGGGGTTCGATGTAGAAGTGGCCGAAGGGAAGGTGAACGGAAAACCAATCCCCGGGCTTCGCGTTTTCGAAAAGATAATCCGAGGCGAATCCCTGCCCGGGTTTCCCCTTCCGCACAGCGATCGCGAAAAAGGAGCCTTCTTTTTGCCTTGCTTGGTAAGGGGCGGAGCAAATCGAGTAGGGGCGAGTCGTGACCGTCGATCCGATCTTCAAATCCAAGCTGACGTATTGCCCCGCTTGGAAGGGAGGGAGTTCAAAGCCGGGAAGGGGTTTGAAAACAATCCGTTTCGACGTCGGGGAAACCTCCTCCACCGAAACGACGGAAACCTTCGTCACCTCGGGGTGGAGCTTTCGGCAAAGCTCTTTGATGGGGTCGCTGTAATCGTTTTTGTCCGAACCAGCCTTGATGCATTCTTTCCTCTTCTTATCGACCCTCATCTGGCCGGTGATGTCGGAGAAAAAGCCTTTCACTTTCAGTTTTTCCATGTTCACGCCCCCTTCTTTTCTTTATCCCATCCCAGGATGATGTTCGCGGCGATGGCCCCGTTGTTGATGCAAACGGCCATCCCGTCCCCCGCCAAAGAAGCCGCGGAGGCCCATGTGAGGTTCTTGATGTAATGCTCTTCCCCATAATGGAGGAGCCTTGCGGCGACGGAGTCCTCCATGCGGTGCTGATAGCCATAGATTCCTCCGCGGTACTGCCCAGAATAATGCGAGACGCTGACCGGGGTCTCGATCTCGATTTCCAAAATGTGGTCGGAAAGGCTGACTCCCAGCCTTTTCTCTTCGCGTTCGATCATGGCCTTGGCTAGCTTTCGCTTCAAAGCGAAGTATTCATCCGGCTCCACGTCGAAGAAGGATTCTGGGAGGGGGAGCGCGGTGATCGAAAGGGACGTCGTCCCGTCCGGGAGGGCTTTGGGGTTGGCCAAATTCAGGCAAGTGGTCGTCAGGTAATGCCACGGCCTCGGATGCTTCAGCTCTTCCCAGAAAACCTCATCGGAGAAAGGCACGTCGGAATCGAAGACCGAATAATCCTCGATGCCGAGCTGTTCTGGGGTTTGGTCCAAGATCAGGATCACCGAGAAGCAGGAAACGCTTTCCTCCCGTCCGTGGATCAATTTGTAGGCCCGCGGAGGGACTTCGGACAGAGGCTCGATCATTTTCCCGTAAACCGCATCGGGATAGACGCCGGAAACGATGTAGTCCGCATGGATTTCGTCCCCTCGCTTCGTCCTCACCCCATAAGCCGCGCCGCGCTTCACCAAGATCTTCTCCACCTCGGTCTCATATTCGAACTGGACCCCTTTCTTTTGGCACGCCATGGCCATGGCAAGAGACATGCCGAAGGAAAAGTTCCTTGGAACGTAACTCCCGCCGGTCAGATAATCCCCCATCAAATATCCATAGATCGTGAAAGGGAGGCTCGAAATAGGCTGCCCCACGTAAATCCAATAGCCGGACAAAGCCTCCTGCACCTTCCGAGGGATCCCCATCGAATCCATGACTTCTTGGGCGGAATAACCCGCCGTCGCAGTCATCGACCAATGATGCTTCACCATGTCGATTTTGGAGACTTTGTGGTTGTTCATATAATTCGTCGAATCGACGATTTCTTTGCAAACATGCAGCAATCGGTCGACTTTCTCTTTATTCCCGGGGTATTTCTTCTCAATTTCCTTCGCGGCGAAATACACCCCATCTTCGTCGATCCCCGCATGGAGGACGATGTCCATGTCATCGTCGGGAACCGTGAGGCGATACGCCTCCGGGACCCGCAGCCAATCGATGTCGACGCCAAGGCTCTCCAGATAAGTCCGCACCGACAAAGGGTTTTCCTTTGGGCCGATGGACATCATCTCATGGAGCGAGCCCTCCATCTCATATCCTCCGCGAACAAAGCTGGTCGCAAGCCCGCCAGGAAGATTGTGCCTTTCCAAAATCAAAACGGACTTCCCGTGGGAAGCAAGCGACAAAGCCGCGGACATCCCAGCCAAGGATCCCCCAATCACGATGACATCGTAATGGGGTTTGTAAAAAAGGGTTTCCTTATCCATGAAGCGCCCACCCTCCTTTTGGTAGAAGAGTATGCCCTCAAAAGGAGATGGTCAACGTTGGAAAAGCAAGCGGAGGAAGAATTCCGGGCAGGAGAAAACGTAGGTCCCGTTTTCCTCCCCGTAGCTCACCTCAGTCTTCTCCCCCAACGGGATTTCCTTCCGATAGGCGATCTCGATTTCCTTCGGGGAGAAGGACAATAGGAAGGGGATGGGGATCAAGTTTTCGGCTTTGTCGAGATAAGCCGTGTTGTTCAGATGGCCGTTGAGGTCGCAATCCCTCCATTCGGCCTGGAAGCAAACCCTCCCCATAAGAGGGAAGGACTTCATGGGGAACTGAAAAGGAATTTCGCCGCCCTCTTCTTTCCCCTCAATCACCACCCCATGCTCCTCGGGGTTGACCATGACGCGGGTTTTTTGATCGATCAAAGCCCATACGGAGCTCGCTTTTAGAAGAAGTTCGCCGCCTTCGGTTTCCATGACGCAATGGCGGGGAAACAAAAAGGGGATCCTCTTCCCGGGGTAGGAAGTCAAAACGACCTTCTCCCCATAGACGGGGAGGCGGGAAATCTCCACCCTTTGCTTGCCGAGCACCCAAAGGAGCCCTTTGTCCAAGGTCTTTTCCCTCGGGTATCCCAAAGCCTCCGTGTCGGCGATGGAAATCTCCTGAAGCAGTTGGAAAAGGCGCGACAGGCGAAGCTCCCTCTTCGCGTCGCAATCCTCCGTCAAAAGGGTGAGCTTTTGGGTAAGCATCGTTCAGTTTTGCTTGGAAAGGCGCAGCTGGATCTCATCGAGCAAAGCGCCGAAAGTGGAAAGCTTCGCCCACTTTTTTTGGGGGATTTGGATCCCGAATCCCGCTTCGATCTGCGTCATTAAGTAAATGAAGGACATCGAGTCCACGCTGGCGTCGGTATTGATGTTGGAACCTTCTTCGATCTTCGCCTCCGCCAAATCCGGTACGCAAGCGCGGATGATGGACAAAGCCTTCTTTTTGATTTCTTCTCGTTTCATAACCACTCCCTTAGTCTACAAGCAGCAAAGGCAATTGCCACCGTTTGATTTTCCCCGTTTGGGTCCTAGGAAGGGGATCGGAGAAATATTGGGTTTGGGCAATCCGGTGGGAATAAGGGCAAGTTTGATTGAACGCCAAGACCGCTTGGGAATAATCATCCCCCATCTTGGCCTTGCCCACGCAAAGGACGACTTGGCCTTTTTTGCTGAGGCAAGCAGCGAAGTCGACCCCCTCTCCCAAGAAGGAGGCGAGCTTTGCTTCGAACTCCGGGAGGAAGATCTTGCTTCCGTCGCTGAGCACGAGCATCTCTTTCTTCCTTCCGATGACATGGAGTAGGCCGTCATCGTCGATCCTCCCAAGGTCCCCGGTCTTAAGATATCCCTGAGAGAATGCGCCTTCCGTGGATTTCCTGTCTTTGTAATAGCCCTTCATGACAAGCGATGGGCAAGAAAGCAGGATTTCCCCGTCTTCTCCCAATTTCGCCTCTACCTCTGGGCATAATGTCATCGCCTTCGGATCCTCGCCCAAAGACAGAGCAACTCCGGAGCTCGTCTCGGTCAGGCCATAGCCGAAGCTTACGCGGATCCCTTGGCCCCTCAATGCCTGCAGCACCGATTCGGGGCAATCGCCCGCGCCGATCAGGATCAGCCGCAATTCGGGATTCAAAAGGCGGTGGGCCAAAAGGAACCCGGCCATTTGGGGGACGAGGCTCACCGCGGTGGGCCGATAGAAAAGGAAGTCCGTGAAGAAGGACTTGATCCCTCCGCCCAAGGCCAAACTAGCCCCGCAGGAAAGGGGCCAAAGGAAAGAGCAGACGAACCCAAAGACATGGGAGAGGGGCAAGCAGGAATACAGAAGGTCTTTGGGGGAAAGGGGGAGCAAGCTAGCCCCATTGAATGCGGAGGAACAAAGGCTTTCCTGAGTCAAAACGACCGCTTTGTTGCTGGAAGTGGTCCCGGAAGTGAAGAAAAGGATATTCCCCACCCCTTCCGCTTTGTTTTTCGACAAAGCCTCGGAAAGGCCCTCGGTGAGTTCTTTGGGCCCCAAAAGGAAATCAATGTCCGCGGCTTGGATCTGCTTGACCAAAACGCGAGGGTCCTCCAAAGGGGAAAGGAGGGCGATTTGAATATGGGCGGAGGCATAGGCCAAAATCGCCAAAATCGATGATAGGCTTTCGTCCGCGAAGATGCCGACGCAGCCATGTTCCTCAACCGGGAAATCCTCAACCAATCGGATCAAAGACGCATAATCAAGAACCGATTTTCCGTTTTCTTGTTTGAAGACGATCGCGGGAGAAGAGGGATCCTGGCCGCGAAGCATATCTAGAAACGAAGAGTAATGCCTGATATCCATAGGGTGAAACCATGATAACCCTCTCGATATCGCCATATCGGTAAAGTTTTCCTTTCTTCGAAACGGCGTTCTAGAATAGGACCAACATAAAGGAGATTGTTCGAAATGGACAAAAACGTTCGTATCGCCATCATCGGCGCCGGGCCGGCTGGGCTTTCCGCCGCCATGTACCTCGAAAAGAAGGGGTACGACAACTACGTCATCTACGAAAGGAACAACCGCGTCGGCGGGAAATGCTACTCCCCGACCTTCAACGGGAAGCGTTATGAAATGGGCGCCATCATGGGCGTTCCTTCCTATTACGCCGTCCACGACGTGGAAGAATTCGCCGGGGTCGAGCACAAAGGACCCTGCCTATACCGCAAATACAAATACCCCGATGGAAAGCCGGACTACCGTTGGGACACCGAAGACGCCATGAAGAGCCCGATGAAGTTCTTCTTCAAACACCCGGGAGCGGCTTTGCATTTGAAGAAGCTTCAGAAGCAGATCAAGAAATTCGGCGAGATCCTCGCGACCAAATACAAAGGATATGACGTCACCGGCCACATCGGCGTCGCCCAAGGCAAATACGATGGCTTCGCCGTCACCCCGGGGCGTGAGCACGTTTCCGGCGAGAACCCCAACTTGAAAGACCTCACGATGCCCTTCAAGGACTTCTGCGAGATGAACGGCGTGCCCCTCGTTCAGGAAGTTTGGATTCAGCCCTTCACTTCCTTCGGATACGGATTCTTCGACGAAATCCCGGCCGCTTACGTCCTCAAGTACCTCGACTTCCAAACCATGATGAACTTCGTCAAGATCAACCTTTGGACTTGGAAAGACGGCACCCAATCGATCTTCGAAGCCCTCAACGAGCATTTGAAGCACAAAGCGGTTTTGAATTCCAACATCAGCAAAGTCGTCCGCGGCGACAAGGTCACCCTCACCGTCAACGGGAAGGAAGAGGTCTTCGACAAGATCATCATCACCGCCCCGCTTCAGATCGCCACCGAAAAGAACCCGATGAACAACCCGTTCGCGGTTTCCTTGGACCAGTGGCTCGACGTCAACGACGAGGAAAGGGCCCTCTTCTCCAAGATCGACTACGAGCGTTACGACACCCAAGCCTTCCAAGTCGAAGCCGACAAATACCCCGATGTCTCTTACTACATCGTCGACAACATGGTCCCTGAGAGGATGCCGCACGTCATGGTCTACTATCGCCGTTGGACCGGCGAGAAAGACATGCCGATCGTCTCCTATTCCCTCCGTCACCACAAGACCTTCAATGGCGGAAAAGAGCTTCCCTACGAAGATAGCGCCAAGATTATCTCCCAGGACATGAAGGATCTTGATTGCCCGATCCGAGTGGTCGATGGCAAAGAGCAGATCCTCACTCGCTTCCAATCCTACTACTTCCCCCACGTCTATTCCGAGGATTACGCCGCGGGATGGTACGACAAAGTCGAAGCCATGCAGGGCAAGAACAACACCTTCTACGCCGGTGAGATCATGTCCTACGGCGATATGGACGAAACCATCGAATACTCCCACGACCTCGTGGAAAGATTCTTCTAAGCGAAAACAGGGAGCCGCGTTCCTTATCGAACGCGGCTTTTTCTTGCGCGAAAAAGGAGATAAACGCCGCAAATTCCTTTCGCTTTGAAAAGAAGCGTGGTTTTCCCACGCTTCCTTTTGCTTTCTATGCTTATTTCTCGTCCTTCATCGTCGGGAAGAGGATGACTTCGCGGATATTGTCCTGCTCGCCCAGCAACATGCAGAGGCCGTCGATGCCCCCCCCGAGGCCGCCCGGGGGCGGCATGCCGTAATCCAAGGCATCGATGAAGGTGAAGTCGATGTCCGCGGCTTCTTCATCCCCACGCTTCCTGGCTTCAAGCTGAGCCTCGAAGCGGCTCTTTTGGTCGAAGGGGTTGTTGAGCTCGGTGTAGGCATTGCCGAATTCGGTCCCGCCGATGAAGAATTCGAACCGCTCCACGAAGCGGGGGTCTTTGCTCCGCTTGGTGAGAGGGGAAACCTCGACCGGGTAGGTATGGATGAAGGTCGGCTGGACAAGGGTCTTCTCGACGAACTCATCGAAGAATGCGTTCATGATATAACCGACGCTGTTCCACGATTTTTGGAGGGGGACGTTGTGCTGTTTCGCAAGCTCCACCGCTTCCTCGTAGGTCATTTCCTCGGTGAAGTCGATGCCGGTCTGCTCCTGGATCGCCTGCGCCATGGAAACCCAACGGAACCCTTTGGAGAAATCGATGTCATTCCCCATCCAATGGAACGTGGTCTTGCCCAGAGCGCTGCACAGGACTTTGAAAAGGCCCTCAACCCATTCCTTCATGGAGATCAAATCCCCATAGGCCTGATAAAGCTCGATGGTAGTGAATTCGGGGTTGTGGCGGGTATCGATGCCCTCGTTGCGGAAGATCCTTCCGATCTCATAAACGCGGTCGATTCCCCCAACCATGCATTTCTTCAAGTTGAGCTCGGTGGCGATGCGGAGGTAGAAGTCTTTGTCCAAAGCGTTGTGGTGGGTGATGAAAGGACGGGCCGAGGCTCCGCCGAGGATCGGGGAAAGAATCGGGGTTTCGACTTCCACGAATCCCTGGGAATCGCAGTAATGCTGGATTTCGCGGACCACGCGCGGACGGAGGAGAGCCATCTTTCGGGAATCGTCGTTGACGATGAGGTCCACATAGCGGTGGCGGAAGCGGTCTTCGGTATCGGTGAGCCCATGGAACTTCTCCGGAAGGGGCTTAAGGCATTTGACGATGTGGGTGTATTTGGTCGCGCGGATGGTGAATTCGCCGGTCTGGGTCTTCATCAACGTCCCTTGGACCCCGGCGATGTCCCCCAAGTCGGAGAGCTTGAAAACCGCGTAGTTTTCCTCGCCCACGACGTCGCGCCCGATCCAAACCTGGATCTTGCCGCATTCGTCCTTCAGGTTGAAGAAAGCGGCTTTGCCCATTTTGCGGAGGGACATGACGCGGCCAGCGACGTCGACGGAAACGTTCTTCGCTTCCAACTCCTCGGGAGCCAATCCCCCGTATTTCTCGCGCAGATCGCAGATCTTGTCTTTCCAGTCATAACGGGATCCAAACGGATCGATTCCCAATTCCTCATACTTCGGGAGTTTAGCCCTCCTGGCCAACTCTTGGTCTGTCAGTTTCTCTTCCATGTCGATTTCTCCTGAATGCCCCGATATCTTACTCTAGAAGCCCACAAATTGGAACGCGCGCACGCAATGGGGCGGGGTGGCAATGCGGTTTCGCCTCGGGTAGAATACGCAGGCATGGAATTTTGGAATTTTTGCAAAAACTGGCTCTTTGGTTTTCTCGGCATCGATCTATTGATGGGGGCTTTGGAGCGGGGCGAGCCCATCCCGGCCCAAGCCTACGTCCAACTCGTCTTCTCCGGCGTCACGTTGCTGGTGGGGGTGCTTTGCTGCTATCGCTTCTTTTATAACCTCGTCGGGCTTTTCAGCAAAGGAAGGAAATTCCCCGCGCAGAAAAAAGACAACAAATACGCGTTCATCCTATCCGCCAGAAATGAGCAAGCCGTCCTTGGGAACCTCATCGATTCCATCCGCGCCCAGGACTATCCGCAAGAGCTCATCGACATCTACGTGGTCGCGGATAACTGCGATCCCGATGACAAAACCGCGCAAATCGCCCGGGAAAAAGGATGCTTCGTCTACGAACGCCACGACAAAGAGCACGCCCGCAAAGGCTATGCCCTGGAATGGCTCACCCGGCAAATGGCCAAAACCATGAACTTGGAAGAAGCTTACTACGCCTATGTCTTCTTCGATTCGGACAACGTCCTCGCCCCCACCTACCTCACTAAGCTCAACGATGCGATGGTTTCTGAGAACTTCGGGGTCTGCATGGGCTACCGCAACATCAAAAACCTCAATGAGAACTGGGTCACCGCCATCAACGGGGTCAACATGTATCGAAACACCGTCTCCGTCTGCCGCCCCCGCGCCGTCCTCAAATCGCCCGCCCAAATCATCAACGGCACCGGATTCGCCCTCCGTTCCTACATCCTAAAGGACGGATGGTACGGCCATGAGATCGCCGAAGACGGGGAAATCTCCGCCAACGTGACTCTGCAGGGGGTCAAATTCGGCTTCTGCGAAGAGGCTGAGTATTACGATGAGCAACCCGCCAGCTTGAAAATCTCGTTCCGCCAAAGGATCCGCTGGTGCAAAGGCGCTTTGATCAATTGGTGGAAATCCGGCCACAAGATCCTCGCTTCATTCTTCAAAAAGCCCACTTGGCAGAAATACGATGCCTATTGGGACTACTTCCCCTACGCCTTCTTCTCTTTCCTTTGGCCGCTGCTATACCAAATCGTCACCCTGATTCTTATGGCGGCCACCGGGCAAAACGCTTGGGCGAGTTTCCTCAACTACATCATCTCCACGTTGGTCGGAATGTACGTCGGAGGGTTCTTCACTTCCTGCATCGTGCTGATCCGCGAATGGAAAAAAGTCCACTTCACCTTTTGGCAAGGCCTGTTGGTCGGCTTCGTTTGGCCTTTCTATGACATGTCCGGAATCGTCCTCAACATCGTCTGCCTCTTCATGAGGGTGAAATGGAAGCCGATCCCCCACAAAGTCGTGGCCGATGCGAAGGACCTCTTGGCCGTAGAAGAAAAAAGGGGTAAGAGAAAATAAGAAGAAAAGCGTCGCGAATCCGCGGCGCTTTTTCGATGCCCTGCAATAAAGGAAGGACTCCTCCTTAAAGCTGGTGGAGGTCCATCACGTCTTTCCAGGCTTTGACGATCGAGGCCACTTCTTCTTTCGCGGCGGCGGAGTCGACTTGCCCCTTCAAGACGCGGTAAATCAAACGGGCGATTTCCTTGGCTTCCCCCACGCTGCAGCCGCGGGTCGTCGCGGCGGCGAACCCGATTCGCAGGCCGGAGGTTTGGCTGGGCTTCAAAGTGTCCCCATGGATCATGTTCTTATTCGTGGTGATCCCAATCTCCTCCAAACGGGTCTGCGCCTCAAGCCCGGTGATGCCGAAAGAAGTGAGGACATCGAGCAGGAACAAATGGTTCTCCGTCCCCGAAACGCGGCAGCCAAAGGAAGCGAGCTCCTCGGAAGCGGCCTTCGTATTCGCCAGCACATTTTCCATGTATTTTCGGAAAGAAGGATGCAGATCCTCAAGGAAATTGACGGCTTTGGAAGCGATGATGTGCTCAAGGGGACCGCCTTGGGTATAAGGGAACACCGCGGATTTGATGGGCTTTATCAGATCTTCGCGGTTGGTCATGATGAGGCCTCCCCGCGGGCCGCGCAGGGTTTTGTGGGTCGTCGTGGTGACCAAATCGGCGTAGTCGCAGGGATTCTGGCAAAGCCCGGCCGCGACGATGCCGGCGATATGGGCCATGTCCACCATGAAAAGGCAGTTCGCCCCGGTCCTGCGGTTATGCTCATCGACGAGTTCCCTCATTCCTTTGAAATCGATCGCGTAAGGGTAGGCGGAATAACCCGCCAAAAGAAGGTCCGGGTTCTCCTCTTCCAGCTTCTGGGCGATGATCGAAAGATCCAGCCTCCCATCCTCGCCCAAAGGATAATGGGAGAAGCGGTAGGTTTGGGCAGAGAACGAAACCGGGGAACCGTGGGTCAAATGGCCCCCATCGTTGAGGGTCAAGGAAAGGACCTTGTCCCCAGGTTTGATCAAGGCGTGGTAAGCGGCGAAGTTAGCTTGGGAGCCGGAATGGGGTTGGACGTTCACGTAACGGACGCGGAAGAGCTTTTCCGCCCTTTCCTGAGCGATGGTCTCCGCGGCGTCCACGTTGGCGCACCCTCCATAATACCGGTGTCCCGGATATCCCTCCGCGTATTTGGCCATGAAAATGGAGGAAGAAGCTTCCCTCACGTCGACGGAGGGATAGTTCTCGGAAGCGATCAGCTCGATGCCGGCGTTTTGCCTTTTCCGCTCGGCGTCGAAGTAAAATTGGATTTCTGTGTCTCGAATCATGCGGCCATTATAAAAGCCGCGGAGGAAAGCGAAAGAAAAAACGAAAGAAAAGGCGGGTTCCCCCGCCTTAGGCTCATTCGTTGGAGGTGACTTGGCCTCCGGTATAAAGCTGATAGTATTTGCCTTTTTTCTCCAGCAGCTGCTCGTGGGTGCCTCGCTCGATGATCGTCCCTTTCTCCAGAACCATGATGACGTCGGAGTTCTGAATCGTGGAGAGACGGTGGGCGATGACGAAGACGGTCCTGCCTTTCATGATGGCGTCCATCCCCTGTTGCACCAGCTTTTCCGTGCGGGAGTCGATGGAGGAGGTGGCTTCGTCCAGAATCAGCACCGGCGGATTGGCGCAGGCGGCGCGGGCGATGGAAAGGAGCTGGCGTTGGCCCTGGGAGAGCCCCGCCCCCGCCCCATGGAGGACGGTGTCGTAGCCTTGAGGGAGCATGCGGATGAAGTTGTCCGCGTTGGCGAGCTTGGCCGCGTTGATGACTTCCTCGTCGGTCGCATCCGGATTGCCGTAGCGGATATTGTCTTTGACGGTCCCGGTAAAGAGGTTGGTTTCCTGCAGAACCATGCCCATGGCCCGGCGGAGATCCTTCTTTTTGATCTTGTTGATGTTGATGTCGTCGAAGCGGATTTTCCCATCGGCGATGTCGTAGAAGCGATTGAGCAAGTTGGTGATCGTCGTTTTCCCCGCGCCCGTCGGCCCGACGAAAGCGAGCTTCTGGCCGGGTTTGGCGTACAGGGTGATGTTGTGCAAGACCGGCTTATCGGGAACGTAGGAGAAGTCGACGTCGTACATGTCGATTTTCCCCTTCAGCCACATATAGGAGACGCTGCCGTCCGCGTTGTGCGGATGCTTCCACGCCCATTTCCCGGTCCGTTTCTGGCTCTCCACGGGATTCCCGTTCTCATCTTCGGCCGCGTTGACCAAAGTGACGTAGCCATCATCGACTTCGCTGGGCTGATCCAATAAAGCGAAGATCCTCTCCCCGCCGGCCATGGCCATGTTGATCATGTTGATTTGGCTGGCCAGCTGGGCGATCGGCATGGTGAATTGCTTGCCAAGGGTCAGAAAGGAGACGATGATGCCGATTTGGAATTCCAGCTCCGGGTTATACACGTTGCTGAGCGTGACGCCGGAAGCGATGGTGATGGCTCCGAAAAGGGCCAAGACGACATATTGGAGGTTTGAAAGGTTGTTGGTGATCGGCCCAAGGACATTGGAGAACTGGCTCGCTTTGGTGGTGTAAAGGCAAAGCGCATCGTTGAGCTCATCGAAGCCCTGCTTGGCTTGAGGCTCATGATTGAAGACTTTGATGACCTTCTGCCCGGAAATCATCTCCTCGATGTAGCCGTCGGTTTTCCCCAAAGCCCTTTGCTGAGCCACGAAGAAATGGGCGGATTGGTGGGTGACAATGAGCACGACGGTCAATATGATGGCGAAGAAGGCCAGGACAACGAGGGTCATGATCCAAGAGGAAGCGATCATCGCGACGAAGGCGATGATCATCGTCACCAAGGATTGGACGACCATCGGCAGGACGCGGCTGGTGAATTCGCGGAGGGTGTCGATGTCGTTGGTATAGATGGACATGATGTCCCCGTGGGTGCGGGTGTCGAAGTAGGAAAGGGGGAGGGTCTCCATGTGGGCGAAGACCGAATCGCGGAAGTTCTTTTGGAATCCCTGCCCAATGACCGAGACCATGATCTGATAGAGGTAGGCCGAAACGATGCCGACCAAATACACCCCCACCATCACCAAAATGGCCTGCTCAAAGGAAAGCGGGTCGAAAATCGCGGCCCAAAGGCCCGTCAAGGCGCTTTCCTTCCCAACGAGGGCAGGAACGTAATGGCCGATGACGATCTGACCGACGAACACGTTGCCGACGACCCCAGCCAAGGAGGAAAGGATGATGACAAGCCCCGCCAAAGGCAGCTGCCAAGGGTATTGGCGGAACATCATCTTCATCAAGCGGGACAAAATGTGAGCTTCTTGCTTGAACGAAAGGCGATTGCCTTTCGCGCCCATTCTCTTTTTATTGCTCATCGAAATCGCCTCCTCCCAACTGGGTTTCGTAAATCTCCCGATACACGGGGGAAGTCTTCATCAGCTCATCGTTGTTCCCTTGGGCGATGATTTTCCCATCGTCCAAAAGAAGGATCACGTCGCAGTCTTTCAAAGAAAGGATGCGCTGGGCGATGATGAACTTCGTCACTTCCGGGATCTCGGTTTTGAAGCTATGCCGGATGATCGCGTCGGTATGAGTGTCGACGGCGGAGGTGGAGTCGTCGAGGATCAGGATCTTCGGGTTTTTCAGCAAGGCCCTGGCGATGCAAAGCCTTTGCTTTTGACCCCCGGAGACGTTGGTCCCACCCTCATCGATCGGGGTGTCATACCCTTTAGGGAAGGTGGAGATGAATTCGTCCGCGCAGGCCAAATGGGCGGCTCTCCGAATCTGTTCATCGGTCGCGTTTTGATTGCCCCAAAGCAAATTGCTCTTGATGGTTCCTGAGAACAGGACGTTTTTCTGCAAAACGACGGAGACGGCGTCGCGGAGGGCGGTCAGATCGTAATCCTTCACGTTGACTCCGCCCACTTTGACCTGGCCTTCGCTTGCGTCGTAAAGGCGGGCGATGAGGGAAATCAAGGTCGACTTAGCGCTCCCGGTCACGCCAAGGATGCCGACCGTGGACCCGCTTTTGATGTGCAAATCGATGTCGTGGAGGGTGTCTTTCTCCGCCGTGGCGGAATAGCGGAAGCTGACATGATCGAAATCCACCGATCCGTCTTTGACTTCCGTCACCGCGTTCTGAGGGGAAACGATGTCGGGTTTCTCAATCAAAACCTCAGTGATTCGCTCCGCGGAGTTCTTCGCGATGATCACCATGACGAAGGACATGGAGACCATCATCAACGAATTGAGGATCATCATGATGTAGGAAAGCAACGAGGTCAAAGCCCCCGTGGTGAATCCAGGATCGGCATCCCCGGACTTTTGGATGGCCAAAGCCCCGAAATAGGAAATCAAAAGCATGGCCGCGTAGACGGAAAGCTGCATCGCCGGGTTGTTGAAGGCGAGCAAACGCTCCGCGCGGATGAAGTTCTTATAGATGAAATAGGATACCTTGCCAAACTTCTGCGATTCGAAATCCTCCCTGCCGAAGGACTTCACCACGCGGATGCCGTTGAGGTTCTCTTGAACGGAGGCGTTCAAATCGTCGTAGGCGTTGAAGACGCGGACGAAGACGGGGTGAGTCACGATAGAAATGGAAAAGAGCACCGCGGCCAAGAAGGGGATGGTGGCCAAAATAATCAAGGACAATTCCCAGGATTTGATGCACGCCATCACAAAAGCCACCACCATCATCAAAGGAGCACGAACGACCAGGCGGAGGATCATCTGCACGGAGAATTGGACGTTGGTGACGTCCGTTGTCAAGCGGGTGACCAAAGAGGCCGTGGAGAATTTGTCGATGTTGGAGAAAGAATAATCTTGGATGTGGTAATACATCGCCTGACGGAGGTTCCGGCCGAATCCGGCGGAGGCTTTCGCGGCGACGAATCCGGCGAGGATTCCGAATAGGCAGCTCGCCACCGCCATGCCCATCATGAGGCCGGACCACATCCAAACTTCGCCCAAATCGATGGGGTTCTCCTTCAAGGAGTCCACCAAATATTCGGAGAAGAATGGAATCAGGACTTCGCAGATGACTTCCAAGGCGACGAAGATCCAAGCTAGAACCACATCCAGCCAAAAGCCCTTCATATAAGAGAAAAGGGAACGGAAAATATGCAGCTTCTTGCTTGCGTTGATTGCTTCCTCGTCGCGCTGATTCACCGCGTTGAGGATCTGCTGATCCTCAGCGGTGGTTTCGATTTTTTTGCTCATGCTTCCTCCTTCTCTTTCATGGCTTTCATCAGTCGGGCGTAAATCGCCTCGAATTGCGCTTGTTCTTCTTCGCTCAGGGCGTTGTCCAAAATGGAATCGAACTCCTCGATGATCGGCGCGATTTCCTTTTGGTGTTCCATGCCTTTTTTGCCGAGGCGGATTATCTTCTTCCTTCGGTCCTCTTCGCTTGGGGCGAATTCGATGAACCCCTTCCCCTGCAAAGAGGAGAGGGTCTCGGAGACCGTGGACTTCTTCAGCTGGAAGGCGCGAACCAAGTCGCTGGAGATGACCCCTTCGTCCTGATAGTCGTAGATGTAACCCAAGAAACGGCCTTCCACGCGGCTGACATCTTTGGGCATCTTTTCGCTGTAGCGTTTCCGGAACAAAACGCGGAGCTCGCGGCCAAGGTCTCTGATTTTGGTGACGTTGGTGTCTTTGTTCATGGCTCTCCTCCTTCGTTAGGTACCGAACTATTTTCTACAAAGTCGGGCCGCCGTCAAGGGAAACCAATCAGAAAATTGCTTCTTTGTAGCAAGCGATCAGCTGCGGCAAGGAAATAGAGGCGTTGGCGGGGGAAGTCGACGGCAGGACTTTACGGGGAACGGGATACCTCATCGCTTGGAAAAGATCGTAATAATGGCCCGCGGCCTTCCCATTGCAAAGCACCTTCTCGATTGAAGCCTTCGCAAAAATAGGGGATAGATCGCTGGGGCGGGGAGACCGGATGCTGGCGTCACGGGAAGAGGCGATAAGGCATCCTTCCAAGGAATCGTATAAGGCGATTCCATGGCGAAGGCAAAAAGCGATCTTCCCTGCTTTGTCTAAGGGGACGTCCTCTCCGAAAACCCCGCCTAGGACGTTCCAAAAACGGTTCCGGGGATTCGCGTAGTAGAAATCCTGCCGCCGGGAAACCACCGAAGGGAAAGAACCCAAGATCAAAACGCGGGAATTCCCATCGTAAATGGGGCCGAAGCCATGGCTTTGGTATTCCTCAGCAGCCGCCACGGAGGATCACCCCATCCAAAAGACGTTCCACGTCATCCGAGGTTTTGATGTTCATCGCGATTTCGTTGCGGAGCTTTTTGTATCCCGGATACCCGGAAAAGAAATGCGGCAAAATCCCCCGCAATTCCTTCACCCCCACCCCCTCGCCTTTCAAACGGATGAGCCTGGTGGAAAAATCCTTCGCATAACGTGCTTGGGTCACCGCATCCGAATCCGGCAGAAGGATGCCGTTTTCCAAATAGGAATTGATCTGCTTCACCAAGAAAGGATGCCCCACCCCTCCCCGGGCCACCATGACCGCATCGGCGTGGGTGATGTCCACCGCTTCCTTCGCCTTCTCCGCCGTGAAGATGTCCCCGGAGACGATCAAAGGAATCGAAAGCCTTTCCTTAAGCCCCGCGATCGCGCGGTAATCGGCCTGGCCCGAGTATCCTTGGGAACGGGTTCTGCAGTGCACCGTCAAAGCCTGAACGCCCGCCTTTTCCAAAAGGAGCGCCACTTCGAAGACATTGATGGAACCTTCGTCCCATCCCAAACGGATTTTTGCCGTGACGGGCTTTTGGGAAGCCTTCACCACTCCCGACATATATTCATACAAAGCTTGAGGATGCTTCAGCCAAGCCGATCCCGCCCCGGTTTTGACGACTTTCGTCACGGGGCATCCGAGGTTGATGTCCAAAACATCGTACCCGCCGTGGCGTTGGCAGATCTCGATCGCGGGGAGCGTGTGCTCCAAACTGAATCCGAAAAGCTGGATCCCAACCGGAGAATCTTCTTCCGAAGTCGCCAAATATTCGTAGGTCCTTTTGTTTTTATAGTCCAAACCGCAGTCGGAAACCATCTCGGTATAGGAAAGCCCGACCCCGAAGGGCTTCATGAATTCCCGGTACGCCAGCGTGGAGATCCCGGCCATCGGGCCGAGAACGACGCGGCCCCTTATTTCGAGGTTCCCGATTTTCATACGCCCTGTTTTACAGGAAAAAGGGGCAAGAAGAAAGCGCCAAGCTTCCGCCTGGCGCTGACATTCGCTTATTCGCCTTTCTTCGGAGAGGGATCTTTCGCTTTCGGAGCCTCGTCTTTCGGGGTTTCCGATTTCGTCTTTTCCTCTTTCGCCGGGGCGGAAGGTTCGTCGTCTTCTTCGACGGCGGGTTTTGTGCCGAGGAGCGAATCGATTTCCTCCGCGGTGATGGTTTCTTTCTCCAGAAGCGTCTCCGCGATCTTGATGACCTCGTCTTTGTGCTCGATCAGCAAATCGTGCGCCCGCTTATAGGCGGTCTCGATGATTTCGCGGACGGCTTTGTCGATTTCGTAAGCCACCTGAGTGGAGAAATTCTTTTGGGTAGACGCGTAATCGCGGCCGAGGAACACCGATCCGGTATCCCTTTCATATTGGATGGGGCCGAGTTCGGACATGCCGTATTCGGTAACCATCGAACGGGCCAAACGGGTGGCTTCTTGGATGTCGTTGCTGGCTCCCGTGGTGACGTCCCCGAAGAAGATCTCTTCGGAGGCGCGGCCGCCGAGGAGGCCGGTGATGCGGGCGATCATTTCGTTCTTGGTAAGGAGGAAGCGATCGTCTTCCGGAGTCATGAGGACATGGCCGCCGGTATTGCCGCGCGGGATGATGGTGATTTTTTGGACTTTGTCGGAGAAGGGAAGATTGATGCCAATGACGGCGTGGCCCGCTTCGTGGTAGGCCACTTCCTCCCTCTCGTGTTTGGACATGCCTTTGGAGGTTTTGGCCGGGCCGGCGATGCGCCGATCGATGGCCTCGTCGATATCGGCCATGCCGACGTCGGGTTTGCCTCCACGGACGGCGAGGATCGCCGCTTCGTTGAGGACGTTGTCCAAATCGGCGCCGGAGAACCCGACGGTCCGCTTGGCGAGGGCGTGGAAGTCGACGGAGGGGTCGATTTTCTTGTTCCTGGCGTGGACTTTGAGGATGGCTTCGCGCCCGGCGGCGTCAGGCAGGGAAACGGTGATCGTGCGGTCGAAACGCCCTGCGCGGCGAAGGGCCGGATCAAGGACGTCGTCGCGGTTGGTGGCGGCGATGACGAGAATGCCGGAGTTGGCTTCGAACCCGTCCATCTCAACGAGGAGCTGGTTCAAAGTCTGCTCACGTTCGTCGTTGCCTCCGCCTAAGCCGGCGCCGCGTTGGCGGCCGACCGCGTCGATTTCATCGATGAAGATGAGACAAGGGGCGCTTTGCTTCGCTTTTTTGAACAAGTCGCGAACGCGGCCCGCGCCGACGCCGACGTACATTTCGACGAAATCAGAGCCGGAGATCGAATAGAAGGGGACCCCGGCCTCGCCGGCCACGGCTTTGGCCAAAAGGGTCTTCCCGGTGCCCGGGGGGCCGATCAGGAGGACGCCCTTAGGCAGCCTGGCTCCGAACTGGGAGTATTTCTTGGGGTCTTTCAAATAAGCGACCAGCTCGATCATTTCGGCTTTCTCGGCATCGCACCCTGCGACGTCGTCGAAGCGGACCTTCGTGTTGTCGGCCCTCCTGGCGGGGGACTTGTTGAAGGACATGGCCTGATTGTTGGCCCCGTTGACGGAGGCGTTGATGCGGGTGAAGAAAAGGACGCCGATCAAAAGGATGATCCCGGTAGAGATGAGGGTCGGACCCCAGGTGTCCCACCAAGAGACCTTAAAAGCATCGGTGTTGCTGAAAGAGGGGGAGATATTTTGATGGTTGTTGGCTTCGGCCCACTGCTTCGCGGTCTGGATGGCGGTGGCGAAGACGTCGTGGTAGGAGGCGTGCTCGACCCCGGCGATGGTGAAGGCTTCTTCCCATTCGCTTTGGCCGATGACGACGGAGAAGCGAACGAAATTGTTGTTGGCGTTGATGTAGGTGCCATTGACCGTCACGGCGCGATAGTTTTGGGAAGCATCGGCGGAGACGACTTTCTTTTTGGCTTTGGAATAGGCTTCAACGTCGTAAGTCGCGTAGGCGTCTCCGGTTTCATTGAGGACATATCCGATGTTGGAATCGATGTCCGATTCGGCCCACGTTTCGCCGCTTCCGGTGAACTGGGAGACGATCATCCAAACGAAAACGCCGATCGTGGCGGCCATCAAAACATAAGGCAGGATATAGGACAGTACGCTTCTTTTGCGCGGCGCGTTTCCATCATTCATTTTGGGGGTTCCTTTCTCTTCCTTACGAAGCCAGGAAGGCGGCCAAGGGGCCAGGGCTTTGGGTAATGTATCTCAAATTCCCGTTTATGCAAGGAGAATGAGTTCCAAACGTCAACGAATGCCGGTTTTCACCTTCAAGACCGAGGCATGGTATTCTTGAAAATTCCTCCGGTAACGGGGCACATAGACGATCTTGCCTTCCTTGTTCAAGAAAATGGGCCAGATCTCACGCAGGTCGATGGGCATGCCCCACAGGGAATAGAGCTTCCGAACCGGCTCCATATATCCATGGATCTTCACCCCATCGGATTGCACGGCGTTGCGGATGGTGAGGGGATAGTCCTCCGCCTTCAGCCCGCGGTCTTCGGCCCCGGAAGAGAAGTCCAAGCTGAACTCCGGGGTCTCTAATGCCCCAGGGCGGTCCAAAACATAGGTGTAGCGAATGAGATTGATGTCCTTCTCCAACGTCAAAACATCGTAATCCTTGACCAAAGAGTAGCCATCTTTCAACGGATAAACCCCGTTGCTTTGATCGCTCAGGCAGAAGTCGCGGATTTTGTCGAAATCCTCCGGCTTGAGCAAAATCGACGGAACTTTTTGGACGAAGCGGACCAAAGCGGAAGCGAAATCGTCTTTGGGCAAAGCGATGAGGGCCCGGATCTCAAGTTCGTTCGACTCCTCTTCGTCGTTTTTGAAAGAGGAAACGGACTTGAGGAGGCCGAGGGTCTCGTTGGCTTCCTCTTTCAGTTGGTTCAGCAGGTTCTCGCGGTCGATCTCGTTCAGCTTCGAGATTTGGTCTTTGCGGATCGAGGAGCGCGTCGTCTTGTCGAGGGCGCTCTCCGTGCCGGGATTGAAGGGGACGTTGTTTTCGACGTCGTATTCCAGCAAATCCTGTTTGGAAAAATCCAGGAGGGGCCGGACCAAGAGCATTCCATCATAGGTGGAGATTTTGCTGAGGCCCAAGCTGATGATCGTCTGTTTCTTTTCCTTGGCCTTCAGATAGGCCTCCAGCAAATCGTCCTGCTCATGGGCCAGGAAAAGGGCGGATGCCTGATATTCGTCGTAGAGCTTTTTGTACCAAGAATAGCGGAGCTTCTTGGCCCAATCATGGAAGGATTCGCCCAAATGCATCTGCTCAGCCTGCGAGAGCGTAGAAGAATCCAATAAGCGGTAAACCAAGCCGTTCTTCTTGCAGTATTCGCCAAGTTTCCTCATGTCCTCGGTGGAGGAAGCGAACTTGTGGTAGTCGATCGCGGCGACCACGGGTTTGATGCCCTGCTTTTGGAGCATATCGAGCATCGCCATAGAATCCGAGCCGAAGCTCACCGAAGCGATATAGGTGGCTTTGGGGTCAAAATTGAAGTCAATCATTTCTCGTCCTCCTGCGTTAAAGTCTCATCCCGGATAATCTCATAGAGTTTCGCGGCGTCCGCTTTCGAGGCAAAGGGCCGGGTCTCTCTCACCGAAACGGTGATGCGCTTCCTCCCAAGCCTCAAAGTGAGAACGTCATCGGGATTCACCTCCGAAGAGGGCTTCGCGGGCTTGCCGTTGATGGAGACGTCCCCATCGTCGCAAAGCTGCTTGGCGACTTCCCTCCGCAGGATGAGTCTAGAGACTTTTAGGAATTTGTCGATTCTCACGGGCACAATCCTACCACAAAAAATCCCTAAAGGGATTCTTTGCAAATTCCGTGTTTCAAAGCGAGCTTGTGGATTAAATCGAGGATCTTTTCCAAATCGTCCAGCCAAGTATCCCTTTTCGTCATGATCAGGCGAAGCTTCCGATTCAGGAAGGACATGCGGAAAATCTCCAAATAGCCGTTGAGGGAATTGAAAAGCTCATAGCCCATTCCGTCTTTGGAGGAAAAAGCGTCGGATAGGAAGACATCAACCGTGTTCGGGTTTTCCGAAACCGAATCGAACTCCGGGGATTGAAGCATGATATCAATCCGTTTTTTGCGGATCAAAAGAGAGACCTCTTTCGGCAATTTTCCATACACGTCCTTCATTTTTTTGACGTATTCTTTCAATTCCTTTTCGTTTTCTACGTCATCCAGCTCTTGGTAAAGCTCGATTTTATCGGAATCGTTGGCGTATTGCTTCGGGATATAGGCATCGATGTCGAAAAGCTTCTTCGGCGTCCTTTCCTTCGGCTGGACGCCTTTGGTTTTCTGTTCCACCGCCTCGTTGAGCATCTTCAAATACAGATCCAAGCCAACCGAATCGATGAATCCAGCCTGCTCAGGGCCCAGGATGTCCCCCGCCCCGCGAATCATCAGATCGCGCTGGGCGATTTTGTAGCCGCTGCCGAGTTCCGTGAACTCCTGGATCGCTTTGAGGCGTTTTTGAGCATCCTCATTCATGTTTTTCTGAGGTTTGTACATCAAATAGGCGTATGCGATCCGATTGCCGCGCCCGACGCGGCCCTTAATCTGATAAAGCTGAGCCAAGCCAAAGCGGTCGGCGTCCTCCACGATGATCATGTTCGCGTTGGGAACGTCGATCCCGTTTTCGACGATGGAAGTGCAGACCAAGACATTCACATCGCCATCGTAGAATTTCTCCATCACCGCTTCGGATTCTTCCCGGTCCATTTGCCCATGGACCACGCCGATGCGGGCGCCTGGGATCCGCTTTTCCATCTTAACGGCGACGTTGTAAATGGATTCGACGTTGTTGTGAACGTAGAAAACCTGCCCACCGCGCGCCAGCTCCTTCTCGATGAGCTCATCCGCGACGCTTTGCTTAAAAGGGGTGACGTAGGTTTGGATCGGCATTCTAGAAGGCGGAGCCGTATTGATTTCCGAGATTGGGCGGATCCCCACCAAAGACATTTGCAGGGTGCGAGGGATCGGAGTTGCGGAAAGAGTGAGGACATCGACGTCTTTTTTGAGCTCCTTGATCTTCTCTTTTTGCTCCACGCCGAACCTTTGCTCCTCATCGATGATCAAAAGCCCAAGGTCTTTGTAACAAATCGATTTGGAAAGAAGCCGATGGGTGCCGATGACGAAATCGACTTTCCCGTCCGCGATGTCTTCGATCGTTTTCCGCTGCATATCCGCCGGAACGAGGCGAGAAAGCAAAGCGATCCTCACCCCAAAGGAGGAGAAACGCCTTTGGGCGACTTCGAAATGCTGCCGGGCCAAAAGGGTGGTCGGAACCAGCATCGCGACCTGCTTCCCCGCGTCGATCGCTTTGAAAGCGGCGCGGAAAGCGATTTCGGTTTTCCCGAACCCGACATCCCCGCAGATGAGGCGATCCATGATATCGGGGTTTTCCATATCGGCCTTGACGTCGTCGACGGCTTGCTGCTGGTCGGGGGTCAGTTCATAAGGGAACTCCCCTTCGAATTGTTTTTGGAGTTCATCGTCTTTGGGGAAAGAGAACCCACGAAGCTTGGCGCGGGCTCCGTATAAAGCGATCAAGCGGTCCGCCAATTCGTTGATCCGTTTTTGGATTTTCTCTTTGCGCTTTGTCCACTCCCCGCCGGAAAGATGGCTAAGCTTCGGGGCGGCCCCTTCCCTCCCCGCGTATTTCCGGACCAACCGGAATTGCTCCAAAGGGACGTAAAGGAACTCGTTCCCCGCATAAGCGATATGGAGGAAGTCGCGGTGAACCCCCTCCACTTCGATGGTTTTCACGCCTAAGAACTGGCCAATCCCATTGAATTCGTGGACAACATAATCCCCGGGCCTCAGATCTTCATAACTCCGCAAAATCTGTGCATTTTTGAACCGAGAGGTAAATCTCGTATTCACAGCCCGGTGCCCAAAAAGCTCATTGGAAGTCAAGTAGACGATCTTCAAGGACGGAATTTCGAACCCTTCGGAAAGCGGGGCTTCCGTAAGGCCGAGGCTCCCTTCGGGGAGTTCCAAGCCGTTTACGGGTTCATACTCCAAGTCCGAATCCTTCAAAAAGGAAATCACCGTCTCCCTTTGGTGGGCATCGCCCAAAGAAAGGACGACTTTGTCGCCGGCGGAAAGATAGGTTTGGATCAAAGGGACGATGTTTGCGATGTTCCTCGAGGGGACATTGATGGAACGAACTTGGAAAGAATGGTCATCATACCCATTGGCGAAAGAGGTGCCATAAACGACTTTTTTCTCTTCCTTCACGGCTTGAGAAAAGGTCATGTATTGGCTGAGGTGGGATAGGCACTGCCCCTTCAAGAAGACCTCTTGAAGGTAATCGAACGCTTCGGCGGTCAGTTGCTTCGTCGCGGAGGAGAAAGACTCTTTGTTCGTGATGTAGACCAAGTCGGGATGGAAGTAATCCAAGACGGAGTTGGCTTGCCCCAAGGCAAAGCCGTAGTAACGGTAAAGCTCGCTGCGATAATCATGCTCGATGAAAGCGTCAAGCATCAACTCGGCGTTTTGGGAAAGCAGCTCCGCCGCGTCTGGGGAGATCAGCTTTTTGTCCTTTTCCAACCGTTCTTTGGTTTTCTCCACGAAAGAGGCCAGCTCTTCGTCGCTGAGGAAAAGGTCGGTGGCCGGAAGAATCGTGGCTTCCTCTAGGCTCTTCTTCGATTCCTGGGAACGGGTGTTGAAAATACGGATCGACTCAATTTCGTCGCCGAAGAATTCGATGCGCACCGGATCGAGATAAGAGACCGAATAAACGTCAAGGATGTCGCCTCGGGAGGCGAATTGGAGGCTCTTGTCGACATGGGATGCCGCTTGGTACCCCATATTCAGAAGCCTTTCCTTCAAAGAAGGGAGGTCGAAGGAATCGCCGACTTTGAAATGGATCGTCTCCTCTTCAAAGCGAGAGGGGTTTGGAAGATATCGAAGCAGCGCGGAGGGATGGGTTACGAGGATCTTCTTCTTCCCTTGCTGCAGTTGGCCCAGAGCGTAAAGGCGTTGGGAAAGGAGTTCCCGCGAAGAAGAAAGGGCCTCCGCCCGGAGAAGCTCATCGCTGGGGAAAAAGACGACGTCGTCTTCGTCAAGGAAATTGAGCAAAAACTCATAAAGCTTCTGCGCGGAATATTGATTTGGGCTGACGAGGGCGTAATTCCCTGGTTTCTGTTTGAAAACGGCGGCGAAAAGAAGGCCGGCCCCCAAAACTTCGTCCACGACGAAGGATCCCTTTCGTTTTAGCAAGGGGGCTACGGTTTCCGAATCGAATATCTCTTTGAGAAGGTCTTTCGATTGCATGCCAATCAACCGTTGTAATGGTTCATGGAGTAGGGGAACCCCTTGAGCAAAGCGTCCCGAATCGCCTTCGCGGCCTTCGTGATTCCTTCATCGATCGCGGCTTTTTCATCTCCGCTTGGTTTTCCGAGCACCCAATCCGCGCCGGAATGGGGCGGTTCTCCAATGCCGATGCGAATCCTTGGGAAAGCATCGCTATGAAGGTGGTTGATGATGGATTGCATCCCCTTGTGGGAACCACTGCTACCCGCGGGGCGGAGACGAAGCTTCCCGGGCGCCAAGGCCATGTCATCGTAGACGACCATTAGATCCGCGACGTCGATTTTGAAATAATCCATCAAAGGGCGGACGAACTCCCCCGATGCGTTCATGTAAGTCTCGGGCTTTGCGAGGATGAAGGGCTCAGGGAAAGAAGGATCTTTCACCATCGCGAAAACGCCATGGAATTTTTCGTGGTCGAAATCGGCCCGGCACATTTCGGCGAATTCGTCCAAGGCGGAGAACCCCATGTTGTGACGGGTCCCAACGTATTCTTTCCCGGGGTTTCCCAAACCAACGATTAATTTCATTTCGTTGCCTCAACGGCAGAAAGACGGTGCAAAACCCCAATAATTTTGTCGATGCCCTGCTGATCATAAAACTCCAGAGGATTCTTTTTCAGCTCTTCGATAACTCCAAGCTGAGCAGCCGTTTCCGGATCGTTTTTCATGGCCTTCATGGAGGTGTTGATCAGCAAATTGTACGGGAAGCGAAGCTTGGAATAATCAAAGGATCCTCGAAGCTGATAAAAACGGACGTGGTAGATATCCAAAACGTTGGTGGTAATCAAATTGTCTCTCGCTTCCGGGGAAACGAAGCCCATGCCGCAGGAGAAAATCAAAACGTTCTTTTTCTCCATTTCGTCGTAATGGGACAAAAAGTCGTCGATGCCTTGGATTTTGCTCCCCATCACCCACCCGCCGTAAACGACGGTGTCATAGGAAGGGAGGTTCTTCCATTTGAATTTCTTCAACGGGAAAACATCCCCATTGACGCTGGAGGCAATGTCCTCCGCGTACTTTTTCGTGCTGCCAACGGCAGAGGTGTACAAAACAAGGGTTCGCATAGCGAAACGATATTAGCATAGCGGGGGGAAAGAGGCATTTCTTTTTCAAGCCCGCCAACCATAATTGTCCGTTGACAAAAACAAAACCTTTTTTACCATAACCGCACGAGAAAGGGGGATTTTTATGCCAAGAACCGCATCCCAGAACCAAGCAATCAAGGACAAGAGGAAAAAGCGCCTGCTTGAAATCGCCCTTAAAATCTTCGCTTACCAAGGATATGCCGGGGTCACCATCGACGACATCACCAAGGCCGGAAGGTGCTCGCATGGGCTTTTCTACCACTACTTCTCCTCCAAAGAGGATGTCTTCGAAGAGGTGGTCAAATACTTCATACTCAACCAAACGAAGACCCCGCTCCTCACCGCGGAGGAAATGGGGCAATTCCACGGGGAAAAAGGCCTTGGAAAGTTCTTCGAGATCGTGGAAAAGCTCCAGGTCGGCCCCCAGCAGGACCTATACACCGCAAAGATATTGCTCGATTTCGAACGCGTCTCTGATCGAAGCGGCATCCGCAAAGAGGCCATGACGCTTTATGACATCCGCGGGACTTTCGAACGCTTGATCAAAGAAGGCCAAGAAGAAGGGAACGTCATCGCAGGGAGTCCCAAAGACATTGCCACCGTCTTCTTCGATTTGCTCATCGGCATCTTCGAATGCAGCCTATCTGGGAACCAAATCCTGAAAAAAACAGTCTCAAAAGATCTCCTTCTTTCGATGACTTTGAACCATTCCCTTTGAGTTCAATCAGTCCCTTTTCGAAAAGTGATAAAGGTATTTCAATTCTTTCTTTAGGTTCGGATAAAGCTTGGAATAAACGTTTTTGTACAAACGATCGTAAATTTCCTTCGCCTTCGGATCGGGAACAAATGTTTTAGCCGGGTGGACCATCGCTTTGACGGCCTCCCCGGCGTTTTTATAAACCCCTAACGACAAGAAGCCAGAAATCGCCGCGCCCAAAGAAGAAGTTTCGTTGGTTTGGACCTTCGTGACCTTCTTGCCGAGAACATCCGCGGCGATTTGGCAAATTTCATCCGATTGGGAACCGCCCCCCGAGATGCGGATTTCATCGAACTCAGTGTGGAGGAGCCTAGAGAAGCGCTCCATCCCCGAGCGGAGCTCGTAATCGATCCCTTCAACGACGGCTTTATAAACATGAAAGCGGGTCGTCATGTCTGAGAAGCCGACGATTGTCCCGCGCACTTCCGGCTTTTCAAGCTCAGATCCCCAATAAGGCTGAACCAAAAGCCCGTCGCATCCAGGCGGGACGTCCTTCAAATGTTCGTTGAAGATGGACGGGGAGAACTCGTCCGACATCATTTCTTCGATTTGGGTTGCCCCGAATTCTTTCAGGAACCAATTCAGCATCCAAAAACCCCGGTAAATTTGAAGATCGAGATTGAAATATTCCGGCAAAACAGAAGGGTAAGCAGGGAGAAAAGGGAAGGGCGAAATGTATTTCTTCGTAACGGTTTCAAAAGAGCAGGCAGTTCCGAGGGAAATGGAAGCAAGCCGATTGTTGATGACTCCGGCGCCCAAGGTCTCGCACGATTTATCGCTCCCAGCCGCATAGACGGGGATGCCTTCCTTGAGCCCTAAGTTCGCAGCGACTTCCTTGGTCAAAGAGCCGATTTGCTGCTGGCTTTCAACCAGCTCGCAAAGCTGGTCTTTCCGAACAGAGAAGATCCTCCCTTGGAAATGCTTCATTGGATCTTTGTACCAAGATTTCTTCGCGTAGTTGATGGGGTAATGACCCGTGAAATCGGAAGGGCAGTCTTTTAGCACGCCAGTCAGGCGGTAAAAGAAATAAGTGGAAACAGAAACGTACTTCGATGTTTTGGCCCAGTTCTCGGGCTCGTTTTCGCGAATCCAGTTTGCGGCGGTGCGGATACGGTTCAGGTGAATCGTTTCTGTTTTCCCGACTAAGGCAAACAAAAACCGCGAACTGAAGGGGAGCTTTTCTTTGCAAGCGGCGGTCCTTTGGTCGAGCCATAAAATCATCGGTCGGACGACTTTGAAATCTTTATCTAATAAAACGGCGGAATCGCGGAAACAGCTTTGGGTAATCCCGGCGATTCGCTGGACCAACTCCGGCTGCCGAGCGGAGAGGCGTTGGATCGCTTTTTGCATGCAAGCGAAGTAGTAATCCGGATCTTGTTCCGCCCAGCCCGGCTTTGGGGAGACATAGGCTGGTTCGTATTGCTCCTTTTCGTAGGCCAAAAGATTTCCTTGCCTGTCGAAAAGGCACGCCCGGACGGATTGTGTCCCAAAGTCCAGGGTCAAGATTAAAGGAGAGTTGCTTTCCATAGTTCCAAATAATCATACACCCCAATACAGAACCTTGCATTTTTCGATTCAGACAGCAAAATCTTTTTAGTTATTGAGAATGTCAATTAACGAAGACGTGTATCTTTTTAAGTTATTTTCATACCGTAAAGAGGCTGAACGAATCAGCTTTTAAAAAAGCACATTCTTTTCTATGAAAAGGCCGGCGAAATCCGCTTTTGTTGCCTTACCCGCTTGCCAACTTTAAAATAGTCGCGGAATTTAAGAATTATGATTATCTCAAGAGCACCATTCCGCGTTTCCTTCTGCGGAGGCGGAAGCGATATCCCATCCTTCTACGAAAAATACACTGGATGCGTTATCTCCACCACCATTCGCAAATACGTTTATCTCACGATCAATAAGGCCTTTAACAAAGACTCCATCACGTTGAAATATTCCCAAACCGAGGTCGTGAATGATCCCGCCCAAATTCAGCACAGGATCTTCCGCCAAGTCCTAAGCGACTTCGGCACCAAAGGGGTGGAAATCACTTCCATGGCGGATATCCCCGCCGGGACAGGGCTTGGCTCATCGAGCTCTTTCACCGTCGCTTTGCTGAAGGCTCTTTACGGTTACAACAACCATTTTGTTTCCGCTTATAAAGTCGCAAAGGAAGCTTGCGACGTGGAAATCAATCAGTTAGGAAATCCTATTGGGAAGCAAGATCAGTTCGCTGCGGCCTTCGGCGGGCTCCGCTATTACGAGTTCGAGCCGGATGGCTTTGTGAAGGTTGAGCCGATCCTCATGGGCAAGGCCGCGCGCAAACATTTGGAAAATTCAATGATGCTTTTCTATACCGGGGCGCTCCATGACGCGAACAAAATTCTCGGGGAGGAAACCAAGAATCTCGCCTCCGCCAACGAAAAGATCAACGCCACCATCGAGCTTTGCAAGATGACCCGCGAGTTGAAGACCCATTTGGAGAGCAACGATGTCGACGCCATCGGCCCTTGCCTGAAAAAAGGGTGGGAAATCAAAAAGAGCCTGGCTTCAGGCATTTCCAACCCCCTCATCGACGATGGATACGAACGCGGAATAAAAGCCGGGGCGAGCGGAGGAAAACTCCTTGGTGCAGGTGGAGGTGGTTTCTTGCTGTTTTACGTTCCAGACGAAGCAAAAAGAGCTAGCGTCAGAGATGCCCTACGCGATTTGAAGGAGATGCCGTTTGAGCTCGATCAATCGGGCGCAAGCATTGTTTACACAGAATGATTGCAGTAATCCAAGCCGGCGGAGCCGGAACGCGTTTGAAGTCTATCACAGGTGATCTCCCAAAGCCTATGGTTGACATTTTTGGCAAACCGATTCTCCAGTGGCAGATCGAATCGATGATGCGCTCGGGAATCAAAGAGTTCTATTTTGTCGTCTCCGCTTCTTCGACCGCAATTCAAAGCTTCTTTGGGGGCGGCGAGAAATTCGGTTGCACCATCCACTACATCGTTGAGGAAAAACCCCTTGGGTCAGGGGGGGCCTTAGCCTACTTGACCAAAAAAATACAACGCGATTTCATCCTTTGCTTTGGAGACCTAATGCTCGACATAGATTGGAAAAGGTTCATGGCCTTCCACAAAGAAAAGGAGTCCATCATCACTGCCTTCGCGCACCCCAATTCCCATCCCTATGATTCCGACGTCCTCCTGACGGGGGCAGAAGATAAAATCCTAGCGGTTCTCTCCAAAAACCAGAAACGGGATTTCTTCTACGAGAATTTAACGAACGCAGGGCTCTATTGCGTTTCGCCCACGCTTCTTGATACCTTCGACGAGGATGAGCCCCGCAAAATGGACTTCGAGAAAGATCTTCTTCTCCCCACAATCGCCTGCGGCGGCGCTTTCGCTTATCGAAGCTCGGAATATGTCAAAGACGCGGGGACGCCAGATCGCTACGAGCAGGTCACGAAAGACTGCAAAAACGGGATAATTTCAAAAAAATGCCTTGAAAATCCGCAAAAAGCCATCTTTTTGGATCGGGACGGGACAATCAATGTTTTCGGCGATTATGTCACGGAACCCGCAAAACTCAAATTAATCCCCGGCGCTGCAAAAGCAATTCAACGCATCAACGCTTCTCCCTATCTGGCCGTTTGCATCACCAACCAACCTGTTGTCGCAAGGGGCGAAACGACCTTCGAACAGCTTCATGAAATCCACAACAAATTGGAGGATTTGCTTGGCAACGAAGGTTCGTATTTGGATGGGATTTATTTCTGCCCGCACCACCCCGATAAAGGGTTCCCTGGAGAGATCCCAGAACTCAAAATCGACTGCTCCTGCCGAAAGCCGAAAATCGGAATGCTTTTGAAAGCGAAAGAACGATTCAACATCGATTTCTTCTCCTCTTGGTTCATCGGAGATACCTGCCAAGACGTGCAAACCGGGATCAACGCCGGATGCAGGACCGTGCTTTTGACCGGAGGGGATCCGCATCCCTACGCAAAGTACCCGGACGCGAAGCCGAACCACATCTGCAAAACGCTGGATGAGGCCGTCGACTTCATCATGAAATTGGAGGCATGAAAATGGATTTCAAACAGCAAATTTCCGATTACATTTCCTTGGAAGAAAAGGTCTTAAAATCGCTTAACGTTGACGAAATAAACGAAACGATGAACGCTCTTCTCCGCTGCTATGAAAGCGGCGGAACCGTATACACGTTCGGCAACGGAGGATCCGCCTCGACCGCAAGCCATATGGTATGCGATTTCGGCAAAGGGACTTGCTACGATCTGGAAAAGAAATTTCACTTCGTTTGCCTGAGCGACAACACCCCCACCATCACAGCGATCGCGAACGATGATTCCTATGAGAACATTTTTGTTTATCAATTGAAGGACCGCCTCACTCCAAACGACCTTGTTTTGGCCATTTCGGGATCCGGAAACAGCCACAACATCGTCAAAGCGGTCAAATACGCGAAAGAAATCGGCGCCAAAGTCATTGGAATGACTGGGTATAACGGCGGAAAGCTGATGGGCCTTTCGGATTACCATCTTCACGCTCCCATCGACGACATGCAGATCACCGAGGACATCCATATCGTCATGAACCATTTGATGATGAAGATTTTTTGGCGTTATTTGTCGGAGCTCAACGGCAAAGAAGCGGTTTACAAAATCAACCAATAATCCATCCGATCGTCGACAAAACGGATCCATTTATGGATCTGTTTTTCTTTTTTCCTGCCCCTGACCGGCGTTTTCTCTCCGTTGGAGGTTTCGCAACAAGCCCGGAAGTGTTACTATTCCCCCGCTAGGGCTTTTATAAAGCCCTCAATTGTCTTTAGGAGGACAACATGGCAGAAAAGAAGTACGTCTACTCCTTCAAGGAAGCCCACGAGCACCACTTGGGCAAAGACATCCTTGGTGGAAAAGGCTTCGGACTTGCTGAAATGACCGCCGCCGGGGTCAACATCCCCGCTGGTTTCACCATTTCTACCGAAGCTTGCACCCTTTACTACGAGTCCGGGAAACAGATCCCCGATTTCGTGTGGAAAGACATCGTGAAGCATGTTCACGAAATCGAGAAGATCGACAACAAAGCCTTCGGCGGCGGAGTCGGCATCCCTCTCTTGGTCTCCGTCCGTTCCGGCGCCCGTCAGTCCATGCCGGGCATGATGGACACCATCCTCAACCTCGGTCTTAACGACAAGACCGTCGATGAGCTCGCGAAAGCCGCCAACAACGAGCGCTTCGCCTGGGACTCCTATCGCCGTTTCATTTTGATGTTCACCAATATCGCCAAAGGGCATCCGCGCACCAAGATGGACGCGATGCTCGACAAGATCAAAACCGACAACGGCTACAAGCTCGACACCGAAGTCACCACCGAGCAGCTCAAGGAATTGGTCAAAGCCTATAAGGCCTACTACAAGGACGTCTTCCACGAAGACTTCCCGACCGATCCTTATGTCCAGCTCAAAGAAGCGGTCGCTGCCGTTTTCCGCAGCTGGGACAACCCCCGCGCCAACGTCTATCGTCAAATGAACGGCATTCCCTATGAATGGGGCACCGCCGTCAACGTTCAGACCATGGTCTTCGGGAACATGGGCGAAGACTCCGGCACCGGCGTCGCTTTCTCCCGTGACCCTGGCACCGGCGAAAAGAAGATCTACGCTGAATTCCTCCCCAACGCCCAGGGCGAAGACGTCGTTGCTGGCGTCCGCACCCCGCTTCATATCGAAGAACTCCAAAAGAGGATGCCGGAAGTTTATGAAGAGTTCCTTGCCACCATCAAACGCATGGAAAACTACTTCCACGATATGCAGGATATGGAGTACACCGTCGAAAAAGGCAAACTCTACTTCCTCCAAGCCCGCAACGGCAAACGCACCGCTCGCGCCGCTTTGAAGATCGCCTGCGACCTCGTTGACGAAGGCTTGATCGACGAGAAAGAGGCTGTCCTCCGCGTTGAGCCGAAGCAGCTCAACGACTTGCTCCACCCGACCTTTGACACCGCCGACCTCAAGGCCCATGATCCCGTTATCAAAGGCCTTCCCGCTTCCCCGGGTGCCGGAACCGGCGCCATTGTCTTCGATGCCGATGAGTGCAAAGAATGGCATGATGCTGGCAAGAAAGTCATCCTCGTCCGCGCCGAGACCTCCCCTGAGGACATCATCGGCATGGTCAACTCCGAGGCTATCCTCACCGCTCGCGGCGGCATGACCTCCCACGCCGCGGTCGTCGCCCGTTCCATGGGCAAATGCTGCGTCGCCGGCGCCACCGAGATCGTCGTCAACGAAGAAGCCAAGACCCTCACCGTCGGTGACAAAGTCTACCACGAAGGCGACATCCTCTCCGTCAACGGGTCCACTGGTCTCGTTTACGAAGGCGCCATCAAGATGGTTCCCGCCGACCTCGGCGGAGACTTCGGCCGCCTCATGGGCTGGGCCGACAAATACCGTCGCCTTAAGGTCCGTGTCAACGCCAACACCGTCGCCGACGCCAACAACGGCAACCGCTTCGGCGCCGAAGGCATTGGCCTTTGCCGCACCGAGCGCATGTTCTTCGCCCCGGAGCGCATCCTCCACATGCGTGAGATGATCCTCTCCGACACGACCGAACAGCGCGAAGCCGCCTTGGAAAAGATCCGTCCTTTCCTTGCCGATGACTTCCGTCAGATGTACGAGGCCAACCCCGACACCAACGTCAACATCCGCCTCCTCGACCCCCCGCTACACGAATTCCTCCCCGAAATCCACGATAGCAAGACCATCGCCGAAATCGCTGAGCAACTCGGCGTCAGCGAGCAGAAGGTCCGCGACCGCATCAACCAGCTCCACCAAGCCAACCCGATGATGGGTTTCCGTGGCGTCCGTCTCTGCGTCGCCTATCCGGAAATCTACGCCGTTTTGGCCCGCGCCATCATCCAGGCCGCCATCGCCGCTTCCGAGAAAGTCGGGAAGGCGATCGAGCCCGAGATCATGATCCCGCTCTGCGGCGAGCTCAAAGAGTATCGCTGGGCGAAGGAAGTCGTCGTCAAGACGGTTGAAGACGAAATGGCCAAAGAAGGGAAGAAGCTTGTCTACCACGTCGGTATGATGATCGAAATCCCGCGGGCCTGCATCCGCGCCGGCGAACTCGCCAAAGAAGCGGAGTTCTTCTCCTTCGGGACCAACGACCTGACCCAGCTCACCATGGGCTTCTCCCGCGATGACTCCGGCCAGTTCCTCCCCTACTACTATGATCGTAAGATTTACGAATTCGATCCGTTCCAGACCGTCGATATCGACGGCGTCGGCGAACTCGTGAAGATGGCCGTTGAACGTGGACGCGCCAACAATAAGGATCTCCTTATCGGCGTCTGCGGTGAGACCGGCGGCGATCCGGCTTCCATCATGTTCTACAACGAAGTTGGGCTCGACTACGTCTCCTGCTCTCCGTTCCGCGTGCCTCTCGCCCGCTTGGCTGCCGCCCAAGCCGCGATCCTCCACGACCGCAAAGCGAAGTAATTCGCTTAAAAAGCATCAAAGCACGTTTCTTCCGAAAGGGAGAAAACGTGCTTTTTTATAATTTTCGAAATTTTTGAGAAGAAAATTTCAAAAATCTAAGTTTTTTTAGGCTTCAAAAAGCCCACATAAGAAAAAGGGCTTATTTGCCCTTTTTGTCTTTGGCCTTTTGCCTCAATAAGTCGCCATATCCTTCTTTATTCGTTTGATGTTCTCTGGCGATCGCCATCGCATGGGGCGGAACATCCTCGGTAATCGTCGATCCCGCGGCGAGGAAGGCATCGTTACCAATGCTCACTGGGCTGACGATGGTGCTCCCAGACCCGATGAAAGCGCGATCCCCGATGGAGGAATGGAATTTCGAGGCGCCATCGTAGTTCGCCGTGATGGTTCCAGCCCCGACGTTTACATCTTCGCCCACATCGACGTCGCCAAGATAAGACAAGTGGGCCATTCTGCTTTCTTTCCCGATTGCGGCGTTTTTGATTTCATTGAAATTCCCGATTTTGACCCCGTCTTCGATTTTTGCCCCTCCGCGGCTGCGGAAATAGGGCCCTAGCTGCGTCGCGTTGCCAATTTCGGTATCGACGATGTGCGAAAGCTGGATCTTGTTCCCGTCGCCGATCCGGCATTCCTCCAAATAGCAGTTCGGCCCGATGACATTGCCTTTCCCAATGGAGGTTTCCCCGTAGATGTGGGTATTGGGATAGATAACCGTCCCTTCGCCGATCCGAACCTTCGGGCCGATATAGATCGTCTCAGGATCGAGGAGATAAACGCCCTGCTTCAAAAGCGATGCATTGATCCGCTTCTTTGTTTTCTTCAGGAAAGCGGCGGCTTTGGGCGCGGGAAGGCCCTCTAACCCATAATAGGAAAGGAGCTCGCCCAATATTTCGATGGGACTCTTTTTCATTTAGCAAAGGATTTTGGTCAAACGCACGACGTAACCCATCTTATCGAATTGATGGAAAGCCTCTTTGCAGGCGGAGGCGGAAGGGGAAATCGCGAAACAGCTGGATCCGGATCCCGACATGGATACGACGGGGAACCCCTCCTTTTTCAGCATCGCGTACAGTTCCCCGATTTCCGGGAGCAGCGATTCCGCGGGGGCCATCAAATCGTTTCCGACCCCCTTCGCGACCTTATTGAGATTCTGTTCCTCCAACCCTTCAAGAACCACGTCCGTATCCGCGTTCGTGCGAGGGAATTTGTCGCAGACGGAATAAACGTCTTTCGTGGAAAGCCCGGTTTTCGGCTTCACGATGAGCACAGGCCAATGTTCCTTCAGGACGATGGGGGACATGATTTCCCCGATCCCAGAGACGCGCATCGGGCGATTGAGCATAAAGAAGGGCACATCCGCGCCGATTTGAAGCCCCAAGGAAGCAAGCTCTTCTTCGCTTGCGCCCAAATGAAGGAGCTTATTGAGGGCCATCATGACCGTCGCGGCGTTGCTGCTGCCGCCGCCAAGCCCCGCGGCGAAGGGGATTTCCTTATGGATCTTGATGATGAAGTTCTGCCGAAATCCGTAATGCTCCTTCATGATGTTGAAGGCTTTTTGGCAGAGATTGTGCTTCAACCCGGAAAGCCCGGGATCGTCGCAGACGATATATGTTTCCTGCCATTCGGGAAGCGGCGAAAACTCCAAAATATCATGAAGGGCCAAGGGAAGGTTCACCATATCCAAAAGGTGGTAGCCATCTTCCCGGATGCCCGTGATTTTCAGGCTCAAATTGATTTTTGCGTAAGATTTGCAAATCATAGGCTCGCTTTCGCTAAAGAAGCGTACTCCTCAGGGGTCAATTGTTCTGGGCGTTTGTTTCCATCCACGCCGCAGCCAAGGAAAATCTTAACGGCTTTCTCTTGGTCTTTCACCACCGATTTCAAATTATTCGCGACCGTCTTTCTTCTTTGCAGGAACATAGCGGAGCAAAACCGGTAGACGTCGGCAAGCTCTTCGAGGTCGCGATTTGGGAAGAAAGAGAAAGAAAGGACGGCGGAATCCACATGGGGCGCAGGGGCGAAGCTCGTCCGAAGGACTTTGAATTCGCGTTTCAAGGCCCCGGAAAGACCAAGCAGAACGTTCAAAGGGCCGTACTCTTTGCTTCCCACCGCCCCCAGCAGACGGTCCGCGGCCTCTTTTTGGACCATGATCACCAATTTATCCGCGTTCTTCGCGCCCAAAAGGATTTTTTCCAAGATGCCAGAGGTGATGTAGTAAGGAAGGTTGCCCACGATTTTCGTATAAGGGGAATAATCCCAGCGCATCGCGTTCCCATGGACGATGGACAAAGGGCCGTCCGGGAAATCCCCTTGGAGTTTGGTAAGCAGTCCTTCATCGATGTCGATGGCGTCGCCCATCGCGCCGCTTTTTTCCAAGAAATAGGTCAAAGAGCCAGCCCCGCATCCGATTTCCAAAACCCGATCGCCCTCCTTCACGCCGAGGACATCGACGATCCTCTTCGCGGCAGAGGGATCGATGAGGAAATTCTGCCCCACTTCCTTTTTGGCGAGCAGCTTATAGGATTTGATTTCCGAGAAATACGCTTCTTCCGTCTTCATGATAGGACCCTTTCGATGTCTTGTTTGCTTAAGCTCAACGCATTCGCCCGTTTCAGGAACGTCTTCGCGTTCCCATGCCCCAAATGCAGTTTTTCTTCCGCTTTTTTCCGTTTTTCCTCAGCCCCGGGGCATCCAGACAATCCTAGTTCGATCAAATCGAGATTGGTAAGGTTTCCTCGAATCGGAGGCACAGCAGGCACCAGGTGGGATAAAGCCAAGAGAACTTCGTCTTTGCTCGATTCGGCAACCCCGACCTTATGATGTTTGATCGCCTTTTGTTTGCGGACGAAGGCGTGCTGCACATTGGGGACTTCCTGGGCGATGAGGTCCCGAATCCGCTTCCCCGGGGAATCAGGATCGGTCAATACGACGATGGAACGCGTTGCGGAGGCGCGCTTCAAAAAATCAATTGTTTCACGTGAAACCTCTGAACCATTGGTCGTTACAACGTCAGCATCCAAAAAGGATCGCAATAAAGCCTCATCCGAGGCTCCTTCGACCACTAAGATGGAAGGGAAGGGGATCTTGCTCATAGTTTCACGCGGAACAGGGTTTCGAAGTTCGCCTTTAGATTTTCCGCGGTTTCCTCCATTTCTTCTCCCCTCAGCTCCGCCATTTGCTTCACGATAAGGGGGATGTTCTTTGGGGAGTTCTCCTTCCCCCGGAACGGAACCGGCGACAAATAAGGGGAATCGGTCTCCACCAAAAGGCGGTCGCCCCGGCACTCTTTCACGCAGCGTTTCGGTTCGATCGCGTTCTTGAAGGTAATCGGCCCATCGAATCCGAAATAATAGCCGAGTTTCTCCAGCTCTTTCATGCTTTCGACCGACCCTGAGTAGCAATGGAGGACCCCTTTTCGTTTCACCGGATGCTCTTTTAAGATCACCAAAGTATCCCCAATGGCATCCCGAGCATGGATCGAAACGGGCAAATCGAGGCGATTGGCCAGTTCGATTTGCTTGATGAACCATTCCTTTTGTCTCGCCCGGTGGGCCTCTTCTTTGAACCAATGGTAATCCAAGCCGATTTCTCCGATCGCAAGGACCCTTTCATCTTTGGCCAGGAATTCGAAACGGGCGATGTCTTCTTCTTTCGCGCCCTCGAGATTCTCGGGTTGGTATCCAATCGATGCGTAGCACCCCGGGAATTCGTGGGCGATTTCCACCGCTTTTTCGCTGGAAGGAAGGTCGAATCCGACGATTAAAAGAGCCTTTACTCCGTTTTGGATCGATTCTTCGACGATTTCCCTTCTTTTCGGATAAAGAAGGTCGTCGTTCAAATGGCAATGGGAATCATAGAAGGTGATCATGTTCATTTTCCTACGCAGAAACGGGAGAAGATCTCTTCGCTCAAATCCTGAGTCGGCTCCTCCCCCAGAAGGCGGCGGGAGAGGTTATAAGCTTCCTGAAGGGGGACGGAAAGCAAATCGCTCATCAAGCCCCCCTCAGCCCCTTCTTGGACTTCCTGAAGCTTCGAATCGATTTGACGAAGCAAGCCGAGCTCCCTCGCGTTGCTGAAAGAGGGGCTGACAAAGGAGGATGGGGACAAGGACAAAGAGGAGAAAATCGCTTCTTTCAAGGGCTCGATTTCCTTTTTCGCGGCGCAGACATAAAGACGGCCATCATCCTTATTATTAATAAGGTCGGATTTATTGTAGCAAACGATGGTTCTCTTCCCTTTCGATGCGGTCAGGATTTCCCTTTCGCCTCCGCCCATCCCTTTCGAGGCGTCCACGATCAAAACCACGAGATCGGCTTCTTCGATCGCCCTTTTGGAACGTTCCACGCCGAGGCCTTCGATTTGGTCTTTCGTCTCGCGGATTCCGGCCGTATCCAGAATGCGCACCGGAACCCCGTGGAGCGAAATCTCGCCCTCCACCACATCCCGAGTCGTCCCTGGGACTGGGGAAACGATGGCTTTTTCCTGTTCCAGCAACGCATTGAGGATGCTGGATTTCCCCGCATTCGGCACCCCGACGAGGGCAATGGAAATTCCTTCGCGGATGATTTTCCCTTCCTCCCCTCTTTCGATCAAAGCAGAGAGCTCCTTCCGAAGGGCGGAAGCTTTTTCTCCGATCGTTTTGTCGTTGGCTTCTTCCAAATCGGTGTATTCGGGGTAATCGATATTCACTTCAAGCAAAGCGAGCAAAGAAGCGATTTTCTCTTTCAAAGGGGCGACCATCTTGCTCGTGCTTCCGCTTAAAGAAAGCAAAGCGAGGTTCTTCCCTTCTTGGGTGGTTGCGTTGATCAGATCGTTCACCGCCTCCGCTTCGATTAAATCCATCTTCCCGTTGTAGAAAGCGCGCGCAGTGAATTCCCCGCGGGTCGCATAGCTCGCTCCGCGCGAAAGGAAGGCCCGGACGATCTCATCCACGATCAGCATCGACCCGTGGCAGCAGATCTCCAGCATGTCCTCTCCGGTGATGGAACGGGGATTGGGATAGACCAAAAGGACGACCTGATCGATCCTTTTTCCTTCGTCGCTTAAATAGCCAACCAGAATCCGCCTTTCCTTGATCCCGCTGACCCGCTTCGAGAAAAGCTCATCCGCGATCGAAAAAACGCCATCCCCGGAGACCCGGAGCAAGGCAAGGGCGGAATTGAGAGGCGGAGTCGCCAAAGCAATGATGGGCCTGTTCATGCGAAAAACATTATACCTGCTTTCTTCTTGTGGAAGAAAAGGCGCCTCGCGGCGCCTTAGCGATCAATCGACGTAACGGATCCAAATGGCGCGGTCGTCGCCTTCGCCGGTGGATTCGGTTTTGATGTGCTCCATCGTGGAGAGAGCACTGTGGACGACCCTTCTCTCATCGGGGGTCATCGGATCGAGCTGAACGTCTTGGTGGGAAGCAAGGACGTCTTTTGCAGCGCGCTGGGCGATGCGGGTGACGCGGTCGTACTTGTCTTCCTTGTATCCACCGACGTCGAGAAGGACGCGATAGCGATGGCGGAATTTGTTGCTGACGGCGAGCTTCGTGAGCTCATTCAGGCATTGGAGGGTCCTTCCGCCTCTGCCGATGAGGATCGAATTCCTTTCGGAGTTGATGGTGATCTTGATGATCTCGTCTTCGACCTTTCCCTCGGTGGTGATCTCAACGCCCAGGGCCTTCAATGCGTTTTGAAGGTATTCCTGCGCATAGGAGACGGCGTCTTCTTCCAAGTAAACCGCGATGGTCGCGCTCTTCTTGAAGAGGCCTTTTTTCTCCTCGGTGATCTTGTAAATCAGCTTAGAAGGTTCGATTTGGAGATCCTCGGAGGCTTGCCGAACGGCGTCCTCCACGGTTTTAGCGGTAAATTCTTTCATATTTTTCCTCTTTTCTTAGCGGAACGCGACATAATGGCTTGAGTGATGGCGGTCTGAAGCATCGAGATAATGCCGCCGATCAACCAATAGATCCCCATGGCGGCCGGAAGCATGAACCCCATGAAGATGGTGAAGACCAGCATGACGATCATCATGATGCGGCCTTGTTTATTCGCCTCATTGGCTGCCGGGTTTTTGCCCATCTTGGAGATTTTCTTGGTCTTCGCATTGGCGAGCAGCTTCGGAAGCATCATCGCCAAAACCTGAACGCCGGCCATGAGAAGGAAGAGAATGAGAGCCGTCCACCACCCCATCGAGTTGAGGTACCAAGTCCCGGAAACGTTGAACAACGTCTCACGAATGGTATCGGACAAACGGAGATTGAGCATAGAGCCGGAGGAAAGCGCGGCGCTTCCTTCAAGCCCCGACCAAACGCAGATGAATACCGGGAACTGGATGATGAGGGTGAGGATCTGGCCCATGGGGTTGATCTTATTCCTCTTATAAAGGGCCATTTGTTCCTGGCTGAGGCGCGCTTTTTCGGCTTGATTAGTATTCGAATTCGGGTATTTTTCCTGCAATTTTGCGATCTGCGGCTGCAGATTCTGCATCTTTTGCTGGTCCATCGTGTTCTTGAAGGTGGCCGCAAGGAGCAAACCACGGACGATCAAGGTGACGAAGACGAGTGCGAGGAGCTGGCTCCATCCGGTGAGGGAAGCATCCATCCCGAAGGCAAAGGTATCGACCATCCAAGAAATCGGATAGACGAGCAAACCTTCCAAGAAGCCTTTGCTCCAAGCGTATCCCCAATCCTTGGCGGTGATGTCGACTTGCCAATCCCTGCCAGGGCCGTAATGGCCGTAGGTTCCAGTGCGTGTGGCGATGCAGGTGCGGATCGAATTGACCTTGGCCAAGGCGTTGTTCTTGTAAAGAAGAGCGAAGTCTTCGTTGGGGCACCCGTCCATCCCAAGGCCGGCGTCGGTAGTATTTTTGAACAGTTCAGCGGTCCAAGCGTTGAAGTGGCCGAAAAGTTCGTCTTCCAAGCCGGTGAATTTCACGTACCCATAGCGCCGGAGCAAGGAATGATCGTAGTCGATTACATGCGCATCGTTCCCATCGGTGTCTTCTTCCAAATAAGGGTTGATGTACCAAACCCCGGTTTCGGAGGCGATTGATTCGACGGTTGCTTGATCGGCGGTTTCGTCCCCAGTGGCCCCGGCGATCTTGATCCCGGCGACGAAGCTGGACGGAACGTTGGCGAAGTCGCCGATGCCCGAATACGAGCTGGAAACCGCGGTGACCGCGCTGTCTTCATAGGCGGCTTGGGTGATCGCGGCTTTCAAAGCGTAATCGTCGATCGCGGCCCAATATTGGATGGAAGGGAGGGCGCATCCCTTCGACGCGGCGGTCGAAAGGACGGTTCCCTGAAGCAGGGAAGCGGCTTTCTTGGCCGTATAGGTATAAACGGTGTCCGCCTCCGTGAAGGGGACGTACTTATAGATTTCTTCGTTATCGGCGAGGGCTTTTCCAGCGACGGCAGTCCCGCCAAACTTCATGGACTCTTCCAGGGCGATGAGTTCCTTCGTGGACTCGCCCTCCTTCAACTGCTGATACTTATCCTTGCTGACGTAGACCGTGACGCCTTGCTCATAGGGGTAAAGCATCCTGGCCTTGTCCGAATCCGAGCAGAAGTTCTGCGTGCAGGATGAAAGCAAAGCAACGCCAAGTCCAAGCGTTGCGATCCCCAGCAGTTTCTTTTTCAAGTTGTGCTTATTCAATTGCGGTGTCCTTTATTTGAGCGAGAGCTTTTGCGAGCTCTTCTTCGTTCCCTTGCTTCTGCGAAGGCGAGAAGCTCGGGCGGATGACGATGATTAAGTTCAAGCGGGGTTTCCCGTCGAAATGGCGAGAGACCATCGCCCGGACCTGCCTTTTGATGCGGACCCGTGTGACGGCGTTCCCATTTTTTTTGGAAACAGCCAGCCCAATTCGAGCATGGGGCTGGCCCTCTGCCTTCTCGACATAGATGGTGTAATGGGGGGTTTTCACCTTCGCTCCAGCATGAATGATGCGATCGAATTCGCGGTGTTTCCTAACCCGATATTCTTTCTTCATGCCAAAGGTGCCAAAACTTAAGCGGAAAGACGAGCGCGGCCCTTCGCGCGGCGGCGAGCCAAGACGCGACGTCCACCGGGGGTGGCCATGCGAGCGCGGAACCCGTTGACGTTAATGTGCTTCCTTTTGGAAGGCTGATAAGTTTTCTTACCCATGTTTTTTCTCCTTTGCTTTAGCGGTGAATATTATACGGAGGGGCTTCGATGAGCACAACGAAATTTCGCACGCGTGCAAATGCGCGTGCGTTGGAAACCCGAGCGGGAATGCGGATTCCACAATAGGTGGGGAAACCGATTGGGGGAAACGAGGATAAAGCGGAATTTCATTGACGTCGCCTGATGTTTTCTCTATTCCCGGTTTGTGGAAAAGAACACAAAACCAAAGTTTTCCACAATCGCAAAAATCCACATTCTTTTATTCACAAGTTTTCCACAATTTCATTTTGTGAATAACTTAAAAAAGCCTCGGCTCCGTCGGTATTTCCCTTTTCGATTGTGGAAAAACAAAAAAGCGGATGGTTTTTAATGAATTCCTTTGTGGAAAATGATTTAATCTTGGTCAGGAAATCACCTATGTCCGAATCCATCTCCCAACTTACGGCAATTTGGAACCGTTCGCTTGTCCGCATCAAAAACAAGCTCGGCGACGACCATGTCTACGATTCCTTTTTCGACAAAAGCTACGTCGACTCCCTTCAGGGAAATACCCTCATCGTCGCGGTGAATTCCGGCTTGGCCGTGCAAATCCTGAAAAGCACCTACACCGACTTGGTGGAAGGATGCGTCCAAGAAGAGACCTCTTCGAATTACAAAGTCGAATTCGTCAAACAAGACAGCTTCGGTGGAACGCAATCCATCGAAAAGGAGCCGAAGAAACCGCCCTTTTTCACCGAAGCGAGGCTAGACCCCAAATACACCTTCGACAATTTCGTCGTCGGGGAAAGCAACCGGGAAGCCTATCAAGCTTCTTTGATGATCTCCCGCAACCCTGGCGGTCTTTACAACCCTCTTTTGATCCATTCCCAGTCTGGGCTGGGGAAAACCCATCTCCTCCAGGCGATCGGGAACGAAATCAAAACCAGCAAGCCATCCGCGAAAGTCCTTTATATCTCCGCAGCGGATTTCGTGGACGAATACATCAAATTCGCGACCGGGTCCAAGCAGGATCAGACCCTGACTCAGTATTTCAAAACCGACGTCGATACCCTGCTCATCGACGACATCCAATTCCTGATCGGAAAATCCAAGACAATGGAGATGTTCTTCGTCGTCTTTCAAACCCTCTACACCCAAGGAAAGCAGATCGTCATCACCTCCGATCAGGATCCCAGCCGCTTAGATGGGATCGATGAGAGGCTCAAAACGCGTTTCTCCAGCGGGCTCGTCCTCCCCATCCAAAAGCCGGATCTCTCCACATCGGAGGCGATCCTGCGGATGAAAATCGAGGCCAACGGGCTCAAAGCGGAGGATTTTGATGAGGACGTGATTGAGTTTTTGGCTTCTCGCTTTTCTTCCTCCGTCCGCGATTTGGAAGGGTCTTTGAACCGTTTGCTCTTCTACACGATCAATCTGGAACCGGCCAAGCACATCACGATGGACGTGACCCGAAAGGCCATCTCTTCCCTGATTTCCGCCCAAGAAAGCGTGGGCAAGCTCGATGAGGAGAAAATCATCGACACGGTCGCTGACTATTACTCCCTGACCCCCGCCCAAATCACGGGGAAGATCCGCACAAGCCGAATCGCCCTAGCCCGCCACATCGCGATGTACCTCATCCGCACCTTGCTCGACACCCCCTTCGTCAAAATTGGGCAGGCCTTCGGCGGGAAAGACCACGCCACGGTGATGAACGGCGTGAACAAAGTGGAAAAGTCCCTGAAGGATGATGAAAACATGAGGGAGGCCGTAAACGCGCTGAAATCGCGTTTGAAAAGCGAGTAGTTATTTATAAATAAATAAAACCAGTTCAAAAAGAGGACGCCTCATGGTAAACTCCCAAAGGCAAAAAGGAAGTTTTCCACCAAATCCACAGCCCTTATTAAAATAAATATCCGTTAATCAAAAATTAGAAAGAAAATAAGGAGTCCAAATATGCGCTTCACCGTTTCGAAAGACCAATTCCTAAAAGCCTTGAACGCCGCCAACCACGCGGTTGCTTCCAAAAATCCGGTTCCAGCCCTTTCCAACTTCAAATTGGAGCTGAGCGAAAAGGGGCTGGAGGTCACCGGATCCAACTCCGAGATCACCATCCGCTGCATCGTCCCCTATCGCCGTGGGGAAGAAGAAATCATCCGCAACGCGGGCATGGGCTCCGCCTTGGTCAATGCCCGTTCTCTCCTAGAAGGCGTTCGGCGCATGGAAGGGAGCCAAATCTCCATTGACGTGATCGATGAATCGATCGCCAAAGTCGGGGATGGCAAAACCTCTTATAAACTCCCCTGTGTGAAAGCCGAGGAATATCCCGACATCGATCTAGAGCCAAGCGGCACCGGCCTCGATTTGAAATGTGCGGATTTGGCTTCTTTGGTGGAGGCCACCGCCTTTGCCGCTTCCAGCAAAGAGCAGGCGCGCCCGGTCCTGACCGCTTTGAACCTAGAGGCTGAAAACGGCGAGCTGAGTGCCGTCGCGACCGACTCCGCCCGTTTGGCGAAAAAGACCATCTCCATCGATTCCGACGTCCGCTTCAAGGCCAACGTCCCCTCCCGCGTCCTCGTGGACATCACCCACCTTTTCGAGAACGCCGCCACCGTCTCTGTCTTCGTCTCCTCCTCCAAAGCCCTCTTCCGCTTCGACAACACGACCGTCTCCACCCGCCTCATCGCCGGGGACTACCCCGTCACCAAGGCGATCATCCCCCAAAACTTCAACTACTACCTCGAAGTCAACGCCAATGAACTCCTTTCCGCCATGGGCCGCGTCTCCATCCTCTCGATCGACCGCGAGCCGGTGGTTACCTTGACTATGAGGGAGGAGTCGGTGGAGGTCTCATCCAAGAACGACGTGGCTGGATCGGCCGAGGAGACTTTGAGCACCTGCCGCTTCACTGGGGAAAGGCTCCAAGTCAGCTTCAATTCCCTCTTCGTCAACGACGCTATCCGCGCTTTGAAGAGCGATGACGTCACCCTTTGCTTCCAAGGCGAGATGAAGCCCTTCGTCGTCCGCGACAGCAACAATCCATCGATTGTTGAGCTGATCACCCCAATGAGGACGTATTGAGCCTCCAAAACGCGAAAAAATGGTTCGAAAAGCGGTAGAAACGTCTACCGCTTTTTATTACATAGTAATAAAATGTCATCAAGGCCATTGGACCCATCTTTTTATGGAAAAGGAAAAGCGAACCGTAACGATCACCACCGAGTACATCACCCTCGGGCAGCTGTTGAAATTCGCCCACGTCATCCAAGAGGGCGGGGAAGCCAAACGCTATTTGGCCGAGCACAAAGTCTTGGTCAACGGCGAAGAGGACTCCCGCCGCGGGAGGAAGCTCCGCCCCGGGGACACCGTGGAACTGGAATCCCTCCTCGTCGAGATCGCCTCATGATCCTCGAACGACTCCGCCTGAGCCATTGGCGGGGCTACGCCGAATTGGATCTTCCCTTCCGAAAAGGCCTCAACCTGATCTTGGGGGACAACGGCGAGGGGAAGACGAACCTCGTCGAGGCGATCGCCTATCTGTCCTTGGCCCGTTCCTGGCGGACTTCCGACGATCGCCTGCTGATTCAGTCCGGGGAAAACGAAGCTGGGGTCTACGCCTCCCTCCGCGAAGGGGAGCGAAGGAAGACCGTCGGCATTTGTTTGACGAAGCAGGCGAAGAAAATCCTCCTGAACGACAAGCCTTGCCGGAAACTCAGCGAGCTCAGCTCCGCGGTAAACGTCTTGGTCTTCGCCCCAGAGGACGTATCCCTGTTCTTGGGCGGGCCGGGGGAGAGGCGTTCCTGCTTCGATGTCGCCCTGTCGAAGGCGAACCCCGAATACTTCGCCCTCATCAGTTCTTATTCCAAGCTTCTCCGCCAGCGCAACCTGGCTTTGAAGGCGGAGCGGGTCGATGAAGACCTCCTCCGCGTATATGACGAGCAGATGGCTTCCTACGAAGCCCCCATCATCCTCGCTCGGCGGGCCTATGTCGACTCGCTGAACTCCATCCTCCCAATCCTCCTTTCCCGCCTGCGCGGCGAAAAGGCTTCCTGCGAGCTCGTTTACCTCCCCTTCGTGAAAGAGGGCGATGGGCTCCTGGAACGCGTCAAGGCGGCCCATCGGCAGGCTTTGGAAGGGGATTTGCTCCGGCGAAGCACCGGGGCCGGCGTCCACCGGGAGGACATCCGCTTCCGATACGAAGGCAAAGACGTCGCCTTCTATGGTTCGCAAGGGGAAAACCGTTTGGCATCGCTTTGCTTCAAACTCGCCCCCTATTACCTGATCGAGGACGAGGGCAAAAAGCCCATCGTCGTCCTCGATGACGTCACCAGCGAGCTCGACCAGGCTCGGGTGAAGAACCTCCTCCGCTTGCTGAAGGAGTTCTCCCAAGCCTTCGTGACCGCAACCCGCTTAGAAGTCGATGGCGCGTCGATCTACGACGTCGCTTCGCATATTGCCACCAGGAGGAACTAGCATGGCAGAAGAAGAAAAAGCGAAAGAAGCTTCCGCGCAGCAGCCGGAAGAAGAGCGCTTCACCTACATCAAGGAGTCGGTGGACGACGAAAAGGCCCTCGAAAAGGCCGATTCCCATTACACCGGTTCCAACATCCAAGTCCTCGAAGGCTTGGAAGCCGTCCGCAAACGCCCGGGCATGTACATCGCCACCACCGCCGCGGCGGGGCTCCACCACCTTGTTTGGGAAATCGTCGATAACTCGATCGACGAGGCTTTGGCCGGCTATTGCCACCACATTGAGGTGACCATCAACAAAGGCGACTCCATCACCGTCGCCGACGATGGCCGCGGCGTTCCAGTGGACATCGTCGCCAAAAGCGGGCTTTCGGGCGTCGAAACCGTCTTCACCGTCCTCCACGCCGGGGGCAAATTCGGGGATGGCGGCGGATACAAAGTTTCCGGCGGCCTCCACGGCGTCGGCGCATCCGTGGTCAACGCCCTTTCCACTTGGATGGACGTCACCGTCTGCCGCGACGGCGGAAAGTATTTCATCCGCTTCGAAAACGGCGGCCACCCCGTGGAGCATCTGAAGCGTATCGGCGATTCCAATGAGCACGGAACCACCGTCACCTTCCAACCCGACCCCACCATCTTCACCGAAACCACCGTTTACAACTACGAAACCATCCGCAACCACTTGCGTCAGATGGCCTTCCTCAACGGCGGCATCCGCATCAGCTTGACCGACGCCCGCGGCGAAGTTCCGACCACCGAGGTGTTCCAATACAACGGCGGCATCCGCGAATACGTTTCCTATATCGACCAGAACAAAGTCGTCATCAACCGCGACCCCATCTACTGCCAAGGCCGTGAGGGGGTCATCTTGGTGCCGGGGAGCGCCCCGGAGGACATCTACGCCGAAGCGGCCCTTCAATGGACCGATTCCTACTCTCAGGACGGCGTCTATTCCTTCTGCAATAACATCTCCACCAAAGAAGGCGGCACCCACGTCGAGGGCCTCAACCTCGCGGTGGGGCGCGTCATCAATGACTACGCCAGGAAAAACAAGCTTCTGAAAGAAGAAGAAGACAACTTCCTCGGGGAAGACTGCCGCGAAGGCCTCACCTGCGTCGTCTCGGTCAAGCACCCCAACCCCCAATACGAAGGGCAGACCAAGACCAAGCTCGGGAACTCCGAGGTCCGCAAGATCGTCTCCACCGTCGTCGGCGAAGGGCTCCGCCAATGGCTCGATGAGAATCCGGCCGAAGCCAAAGCCATCATCGAGAAGATCTCCATGGCCCGCAAAGCCCGCAATGCCGCCCGCGCAGCCAGGGAAAAAGTCCGCAAGACCGCCCTTGACGTCACCACCCTCCCCGGCAAACTCGCCGATTGCTCTTCCAAAGATCCGGAGGTCTGCGAGCTCTACATCGTCGAGGGGAACTCCGCAGGAGGCTCGGCGAAGAACGGCCGCGACCGCGAAACCCAAGCTATCCTTCCCCTCCGTGGGAAGATCCTCAACGTCGAAAAAGCGCGCGAAGAGAGGATCTGGGCCAACGCCGAAATCGGCAACATGATCACCGCCATCGGGGCGGGGGTCCGCGAAGCCTTCGACGTCAGCAAGATCCGCTATCATAAGATCGTCATCATGACCGATGCCGATGTCGACGGCGACCACATCCGCATCTTGCTTTTGACCTTCTTCTACCGCTTTATGCGCCCCCTCATCGACGGAGGCTACATCTACATCGCCCAGCCGCCTCTGTATAAAATCGATTACAAAGGCTCGGCCTATTACGCTTATAACGACGCGCAGCTCGAGGTGCTGAAGAAGCAGCTTGGGCTGAAGGCCGGCTATCCCTTCCAACGCTACAAAGGCTTGGGAGAGATGGACGCGCAGCAGCTTTGGGAGACGACAATGGACCCCAAGGCCAGGAAGATGATCCGCATCACCATCTCCGATGCCGCCGAAGCGGAGCAGGCTTTCACCAACTTGATGGGCGACGACGTGAAGCCGCGCCGCGATTTCATCGTCGCCAACGCAAAATTCACCAAGAATCTCGACATCTGATAGGAGGGCATCACCATGGATAACGACGAAAACAAGAAAAGAAACGAAGACGAAGAAACGGAAGAGAAAGCCACCGACGACGAGCTTTCCGAAGAGGCCGCTTCCTTCCTCGGCACCGGATCCAAAGAAGGCCGGCAAAGCGAGGATGCCATGTTCGGCCACGAAGCCGCCGTTTCGGGCATCATCCCGGGCATGACCGACCGCGACGTCGCCCACGAAGTCAAAACGGCCTTCCTGGACTATTCCATGTCCGTCATCATCGCCCGCGCCATCCCCGACGTGCGCGATGGCTTCAAACCCGTTCAGCGCCGCATCATCTTCGGCATGAACGAAGCGGGGATGCAGCCGAGCAAGCCCTATAAGAAATGCGCCCGCATCGTCGGCGACGTCATGGGCAAATACCATCCCCACGGCGACTCCGCCCTCTATGGCGCCTTGGTCCGTTTGGCCCAGGACTTCTCCCTACGCTACCCCCTCGTGGATGGGCACGGGAACTTCGGCGACATCGACGGCGACGAGGCCGCCGCCATGCGTTACACCGAGGCCAGGATGAACAAACTGTCCTTGGAATTGGTCCGCGACATCGATTGCGACACGGTCAATTTCGTGGACAACTACGATGGGACCGAGCTGGAACCGGAAGTCCTCCCCTGCCGCTTCCCGAATCTTTTGGTCAACGGGAGCGAGGGCATCGCGGTCGGCATGGCCACCAACATGCCTCCGCACAACCTCTCTGAGACCATCGACGCGGTCGTGGCCGTGGCCAAGAACCCGGAGCTGACCCCGGAGGAAATCATCCAGAACTATATGTTCGGGCCCGATTTCCCAAGCGGTGGGACCGTGCTGGGCCGCAAAGGGATTCTGGATTACTACCGCACCGGCATCGGCACCGTCACCATCCGCTCCAAATACCACATCGAGGATATGGGCAACGGCAAGGAGAGGATCGTCGTCACCGAGATCCCTTACCAAGTCAACAAAGCCAACATGATCAGCGCGATCGCCGATTTGGTCCGCTCCAAGCAGATCGACGGCATCACCGATGTGCGTGATGAATCCAACAAAGAGGGCATCCGCGTCGTCATCGAGCTCCGCAAAGACGTGATCCCCGAAGTCGTCGCCAACAATTTGCTCAAGCACACTCAGCTCCAAAGCAATTTCGGCGTCATCAACCTCTGCTTGGTCGATGGGGCCCCGAAGGTGCTCGGCATCGTGCCGCTTCTGAGCAATTACGTTGACTTCCAAGTCGGCGTCCTCACCCGCAGGACCAAATTCCTCCTGAAGCGGGACGGAGATCGGCTGCACTTGGTCGAAGGCTTGATCCTCGCTCACGACAACATCGATGAGGTCATTCACATCATCCGCAGCTCCAAAGACGATGCGGAATCCACCGCCCGCCTCGGCGAAGCCTTCGGCCTCGACGAAAAGCAATGCGCCGCGATTTTGGCCATGACCCTCCGCCGCCTCCAGGGCATGGAGCAGGACAAGCTCAATGCCGAAAAGGACCAGCTGGTCGCCAACATCGCCGAATACAACCGCCTCCTCTCCTCGCGCGAGAACATCGTCGATTTGCTCATCTCCGAAATCGAAGAGGTCAAGCGTCGCTTCGGGGACAAGAGGAGGACCGACATCACCGATGAGGCCGCCGATATCGAAAACGAGGACCTCATCCCGCAGAAGAACATCCTCATCACCCTCACCCGCAACAACTACATTAAGCGGGTCGACGATGATACCTTCGAAGCCCAGCACCGCGGCGGAAGGGGCATTACCGGCATGAAGACCACCGCCGGCGACGTGGTGCGCCTGATGTACCACACCAAGACGCACACCGACATCCTCTTCTTCACCAGCTTCGGCAAAGTCTATCGCCTCCGCGGCTATCAGATCCCGGATTCCGGGAGGACCGGCAAAGGGACCCCGGCTCAAAACATCCTCAATCTCGACCGCGACGAAAAAGTCGTATCCATCGTTCCTTGCGATGACTATCCAGAGGGCAATTACCTGATCTTCGTCACTCGCAACGGGCTCATCAAGCGCACTTCCCTGAAGGAGTACGCTTCCATCCACCAAAACGGCAAAATCGCCGTTGGTCTCCGCGATGGCGACGGCCTCTTCGACGTCAAGCGCACCGACGGGAACGCCATCGTCTCCCTCGCCTCCAGCAACGGTAAACTCGTTTCCTTCCAGGAAGAGGAAGTCCGCCCGATGGGGCGCACCGCCACGGGGAACAAAGGCATGGATCTCTCCGATGGCTCGTCCATCGTCGGGGTCACCACTTCCCTTGAAGGCGACAAGATCCTGGTCTTGACCCGCCTTGGCTATGGCAAAATCAGCTATGCCAAAGACACCGACGTCGTTTCCGAAGACGGCTCTACCCGCCATTACGATGGGTATCGTTTGACCCACCGCGGCGCCAAGGGCGTCACCACGCTCAACATGACCGCCAAAAACGGGGCTTTGGTCGCGGTCCGCGCCGTAAACGGCGATGAGGACCTGCTCGTCATCACCTCGACCGGCATCGTCATCCGGACTCCGCTCTCTGAGGTCAAAATCGCCGGGCGCAACACCCAAGGCGTGAAGATCATCGCTTTGGACGAGAAGGCCCAAGTCGCCTCCATCTCCATCCTCCCCCACGAAGATCCCGCCCCCGAAGGCGAAGAGGAAGCGGAAGAGCCCGCCGAGGAATCCCAAACCCCTTCCGAAGACCCCGTCACCCCCGATGAGCTGGACGCCTCCTTGGAGGACAAATAACCTTCCATGAAGGTTTGCATCCACTACCCCAAGAAAAGACACCAGGCCTCCTTCGAAGGAGCGCGGCTCCGCAAGACCCTGAAAGGGGCGTGCGAGGCCATGGACGTTCCTTGGGAAGAGGAGCTCTCCCCCACCACCGACATCGCCCATTTCCTCTCCCCGCTCGACGAGCCGACTTTGCGAAAGGCCCATCAAAAGGGGATCAAGACCGTTTTGTCCTGCTTTTACTGCGAGAACGACCCCGATGCCGCCTTCCTCACCGGGAAGAAGGAAAAGGGCATCTCGCAGAAAAGCGTTCGGATGATGAACGAGGCCGACGTCGTCTTGGTGCCGACGGAGCTTCTGGCGAAAAAAGCCAGGGACTGCGGTGCCAGCGGGAAGATCGTGGTCATGCCCCCTGGGGTGAACCTCGATCGTTTTTGCTCCAAGTCGGTGGAATCGGATATCTTCCCCCGCTATTTTCGCATCCGCCCGGAGGAAAGGTTCGCCGTCTGTTTGGGCGCCTACGAAGACAAAAAGCCGCTTGCTTCCCTTTGCAGGCTCGCTTCCTTGTCCCCGCAGTTCACGTTTTACTTCTTCGGCTCGAAAAAGAGCCTCACCAAACGCCTTTTGACAGGCCCCCTCCGCTTCCGCGCCCCGAAGAACATCGTCTTCCAGCCGGTTGTGGAAGACGACCTTTACCGAAGTGCTTTGATGCACTGCCGCTGTTACTTGCTCTTGGACGATGAGCACCCCGATCAAATGGGTCTGTTGGACGCTTTCGCTTCCGGGGCCGAGGTGGTCGGCATCGGCGGCCAAGAAGTGAATCCGATTCTGAAAAACGGAGAAAATTCCCTTCTTTTCCCCACGGAAGAGGGGGCCGCCAAGGCGCTTGCTCGTCTCTACCTTGAGAAAGACAAGGCGATTATAATGGCGGGGTACGGCATCGCGGAAAGCTGCGCGCTGCCTCTATTCGCCAAACAGCTGATCGGCGTGTATGAAGAAACGCTGAAAAAGGAGATTGCATGATCGACATCAAATTGATCCTTGAGAAGCCCGACTATGTCGTAGCTGCCCTTAAAAAGAAGAACTGGGACTTCGATCCGAAGCCCATCGCGGATCTTTCCGCGAAACGCCTTGAGCTGCTGAAGCAAGTCGAAGCGTCCAAATCCGAGCAGAACAAGCTTTCCAAATCCGTCCCTCAGGTGAAGAAGGAAGGCGGGGACGTCCAAGCGATCTTCGCCAAAGTCAAAGCCCTCGCCGCCTCCAACAAGGAAGCCGAGGCCGAACTTGCCAAGGTCGAAGAGGAAATCAAGGCCCTCATCGAAGTTTTGCCGAACCTCCCCGACGATGATCTCGTGGGCGGAGGAAAAGAGAACAACCACCCGATCTATCACTTTGGGGAGGAACGGAAATTCGAGGGCTTCACCCCGAAGGACCACGTTGAACTCGCCGAATCCTTGGGTTTGATCGATTATAAGAGGGCCGCGAAGATCTCCGGGACCGGGACTTGGATCTACACCAACCTCGGGGCCAGGATGGAATGGGCCTTGCTCAACTATTTCATCGAGAACCACATCGCCGATGGCTACGAGATGATCCTCCCGCCCCATATCCTCAACTACGAATCCGGCTACACGGCCGGGCAGTTCCCGAAGTTCAAGGAAGATGTCTTCTGGCTGGAGGGGACCGAACCGAGGAAGTTCATCCTTCCGACCGCCGAGACTGCTTTGGTGAACATCCACCGTTCCGAAATCCTCGATTTGGATCAGCTCCCCCGGAAGTATTTCGCCTATACCCCCTGCTACCGCAGGGAAGCCGGCTCCTACCGCACGGAGGAGAGGGGCATGATCCGCGGCTACCAATTCGACAAAGTCGAAATGGTCCAATACACCACCAAAGAAGGCAGCGACGCCGCCTTCGAGGAAATGGTGAACAAAGCCAAACGCCTCGTGGAAGGGCTCGGCCTTTGCTATCAGGTTGATAAGCTCGCGGCTGGGGATTGCTCCCATTCCATGGCCAGGACCTACGACATCGAAGTTTGGATCCCCTCCATGCACATCTACAAGGAAGTCTCCTCCGTCTCCAACGCCAGGGATTACCAAGCCCGCCGCGGCATGATCCGCTATCGCGACGAAGAAGGGAAAATGCAGTTCTGCCACACCCTGAATGGATCGGGCCTTGCGACCTCCCGCGTTTTCCCCGCGATCTTGGAACAGTTCCAGCAGGCTGATGGGTCGGTCATCGTCCCGGAGCCGCTCCGCAAGTACATGGGCGGCATCTCCGTCCTAAAGCCGGTTAAGAAATAATCGGATTGAGTCCTCGCCCCCTTCAGCAGGGGGCTTTTTTCTTACCCGTGCCCTCCTCTCCGCTTTTTGGTATAATCAAATCGCCATCGCGAGGGGAAGGCGACGAACCAGGTCAGGTGGGGAACCAAGCAGCCTTAAATCGTTTGCCCCTGTGCGGTGGTTTTTCTATGATTGGTTCATGAAGCAACCAGATGATGTGTTTTATATGGGCGAAGCCTTAAAGGAAGCCGAAGAAGCTTTGAAGCACGGGGAGGTACCTGTGGGCGCGGTGGTGGTCCGGAATGGGGAAATCGTTGGAAGGGGAAGAAACGGCAGGGAAGAAGCCTTCGACATTTCGAGCCATGCGGAAATCAACGCGATGAAGGACGCCGCGAAGCGCTTAGGGCGTTGGGACCTTTCCGATTGCTCTTTATACGTGACGTTGGAGCCTTGCTTGATGTGCGCCGGCGCGATTTTGCAGGCACGGGTACGCTATTTATGCTTTGGGGCATGCGACGAAAAAGCAGGTGCGGTGGTATCTAACTTTTATGTGTTTGATAGCAAAAACGCATACACGCCACCGTTAATTGACAAAAACGTATTAAAAAACGAATGCGAATGCATCCTAAAAACCTTTTTTGGAAAGCGAAGGCTTGAGGAGCGCTGAGTGGCTTGAAAGGCAATTCAAGACATAGTCTTTACTGTGTATAGAAAAAGAGGATATCGTCCGTTGGGGCGGAAAGATGGTATGCTTTCTTCATGAAGAGAAACCCCAGGAACATTTTGCAGAAAATCCATTCCTTGGAACTTGCTGGCGTCAAGAAAAGCTTCCAATCCGGTGGAGAGGTTTTCGATGCCTTGAAAGGCGTGGATTTGAAGCTGAAGGGAACTGGAATCGTTTCCGTTATCGGCCCTTCGGGGTGTGGGAAAACGACGTTGTTGAACATCATCGGGGGTTTAGACCATCAAACCTCCGGAGAGGTGAAAATCAATGGCGTATCCACGGGGTCGTACAAAAACAAAGACTGGGACTTGTATCGAAACAAAAACATCGGCTTCGTTTTTCAGAGCTATAACCTCATTTGGTATAAGAGTGTTTTGGAAAACGTTTGCCTCCCTTTGGAAATCGCCGGAGTCAGAAGGGCTGAGAGGAAAAAAAGGGCTCTCGCCGCGCTTGATAAAGTGGGGCTCAAAGGGTTGGAAAAAAAGAAGCCAAACCAGCTTTCTGGCGGCCAAATGCAGCGCGTTGCGATTGCGCGGGCAATCGTCAATGAACCTTCCCTTATCTTAGCGGACGAACCAACGGGGGCGCTTGATTCGGAGGCCTCGGCCATGGTCTTGGATCTGCTGAAGGAAATTTCAAAAGACCACCTTGTTCTCCTTGTTACTCACAATGAAATTTTGGCAAAGCAATATTCCGATCGCATCATTTCGATGAAGGACGGGCTGATCGTATCGGATTGCGGCGAATGCAAAAAGCCTGCAGAAACCTTATTAAATTCTGATTTTGCAGTGAAAAGTAAATATATGTCCCCCTTATCCGCCTTATCTTCTGCGGGTCGGACCATCCTTTTGAAGAAAGCAAGGATTTCCTTAACCGCGCTCTCCTGCTCGTTTGGGATTTTGGGCGTGGCTCTGATTTTGGCGATCAACAACGGCTTCTCCGCCTATGTTTCCAACGTTGAGCGGTCGGTTGCCAGTTCGGTGCCGATTGCTTTGTCCCCATTGACGACTCGATATCATTATGAAAACGAAGAAAGCCTCCAGGAGTATCCTGATGGAAATAACGTCAATATATCCGATTATCGCAAATCTTATTCCGAGGTTATCTACAACAATTTTTCCGCGGAATATTTCTCTTATTTAAACGCGATTACCGAGGATCCAAGTTGTTCGGCCTATGGATCCGCTATGTCGGTTATGTTCTACCGAAAGAACCTTACCTACCACTTTATGAAGGAGGATCCTTCTGGAGCCATTCGCTTAATTAACCAATACCAAAACGCCTCCTCTTCCGGATATACCATCGCCTCAATGACTTCGCTGCCCGGAACAATTCTCCATGAAATGTACGGCGATGAGGAAAACATGTCCTCCCTTTATGACACGATCGCCGGGAAATTTCCAACCGCAGCCGACGAACTGGCCTTGGTTTTGGATTCCTATAACCGCATCGACTTTTCCACGATGAAAGCTTTGGGCTTCTATGCTTCCAATGCTTCAATGAAAGGAAGCTTGGATACTTTGACTTTCGATCAGATTCTTGGGAGCGAGTTCAAGTGCTACACAAATTCCGAATACTATGGCATTCATAGCCTTTCGGAACTCGAAGAAAAGACCAAAAGCCCTTCCTTCCCCGCCTACGGTTCGCTTTCCGCGGACATTTCCGATTCCGATGGGGACGGTGTTTACGAAGCGGAAGTGAAAGACGAGGATCCTGAAAAAAACACGAAAACATGTCGGGCAATCGAGGCGCCAACGGGCGCTGAGGTCTATTCCAACGAGGCGGAGCATAAGCCGATTCGGTGCAAGATTGTCGGGATTTTGAGGCCGTCAAAGGGGTCTTATATTCAATTGATGCCTTCTTCGTTGGCATATACCCCCGCTTTGACGGATCAAATCGTCGCCGATTTTGAAAATCCCGTAACTCAGAAAATGGCTGAGTATCAAAAAGACAATTGGCTGATCCCGCGAGGCGGAGAGGGGTCCAATTGGAGTTTTGATGGAAAACAAAAACTTCAAGAAGCTTTCTCAACCCTCGCTTCCGCCATCACAACGATCAAAAAAACCGGAAGAGTGGACGATGCCTCCAACGATTTGGCTCTCTTCAAGAATCAACTGAATTCCTGCTTTTGCTTTCTTAACGCCAACGGCGCTTTAAGCAGTGGCAGCTATTCCTATTATTCGAACCCCTCTGGATACCTGGGCCTTTGCAAGACTTTCGGCGCGGAGTTCCCACAAGCCGATTTGCAAGAGCTCATCGCCGAAATGGCGCTTGGCGATTCCCTGGTTTTGGGCCCTGATTTCTTCAATGGGGGAGTTGAGCCCGGCCTCATTGATTATGTCGCGTCCATGAACGCCTATTCTTTGGTGGATTCCATCCTTATCTTCCCTTCTGGGCTCTCTTCAAAAGGGCGTCTCACTTCCTATTTGGATGCATGGAACGTTCAGCATCCGGATCAAAAGAATCAGTACATCGACGCGATGGCGGATTTTACTTCCTCTTTGGGCACTTTGATTCAGGTCCTTTCCATCGTCCTGGTCGTTTTCGCCTCGGTTTCCTTGGTTGTTTCTTCCATCATGACGGCGATCATCACTTACCTTTCCGTTGTGGAAAGAACCAAAGAAATTGGGGTTTTGCGGGCTTGTGGAGCTAGAAAAAGGGACGTTGGGCGGCTTTTTGAATTCGAGTGTTTGTTCGTTGGGCTTTTCGCGGGGGTCCTTGGCGTTTTGCTTTCCATGTTGGCGTGCGTGCCTTTGAATTCTTTCCTCAACCAACGTTTCCCATCCAATCATTTGGGATCGATCGCCAAACTGAATCCGATGACCGCCTTGGTTCTTATTTTGGTTTCTATGCTTCTTTCCTTCGTGAGCGGATACATCCCCTCCCGTCTTGCCGCAAAGAAAGACCCTGTCGTTTGTCTAAGGAGCGAATGAAATGATTACGGAAGCCAAATTTAAGTATGCCTTGAAGAGCATGATGGAAACGATGCCCTTGGAGGAAATCAACGTTACCGCGCTGTGCGAGAAGTGCAAATGCCATCGGCAAACTTTCTACTACCACTATCAGGATATTTACGATTTGATTGCGGCCATTTTCCTCAACGAAGATTTGACCGCCCTCAACAACGCCAAGGACGCGAAGAAATCCCTCACGGCTTTTTTGACATACGCGAAGAACAATTTCTCTTTCCTGCGTTCTACCTACAATTCCGCTGGGCGGGACCTCACCGACGACTTTGTGTTCGGAAAAATCAACGCGAAGCTGTTTTCCCTTTGGGCTGGGGACGAATCCTTGGGCATAAAAAAAGAAGGGGTGAGGACCATGGCGAGGAGATTCTCCCGCGTCATCGCCGATGAAATCGCCTTCTGCATGAAAGACCAGAAACTGACCCCGGAGAGGTTTTATCATTACATGAACCGTTTCTCCGATAACGCGATCCGCCTTCTTTTGCCCGCTTTTGGTTCCCTTTCGAAAAAGGAGGAAATGAAATGATTGATTTCGATTTTGTGGCACCAACGAAACTGTTTTTCGGAGAAGGAGCCGAACTGCGCTTAGGCCAGATTCTTGAGGGATATGGCGTGAAGTCCCTTTTGCTTGTTTACGGGGGCGGATCCATCAAAAGGAGCGGACTATACCAAACCGTTGTTTCGCAGCTGACGCAAAAAGGGATTCATTTCGAGGAACTCAGCGGAATCCGCGCAAATCCAACGCGAGAATCGGTTTTGCAAGGCGTTGAAAAAACCCGCAAAAGTCACTTTGATTTGATTCTTGCCGTTGGAGGCGGTTCGGTTATCGACGCCAGCAAAGCCATCGGTGTGGGCGCTTTTTATTCCGGTGATCCCTTTGATTTCAATTTGAAAAAAGTCGTTCCTGCGAAAACAATTCCCGTCGGCGTGATTCTGACGATCGCCAGCGCTGGGAGCGAGATGTCGAATTCGTGCGTGATTTCCAATGACGCCACGGGCGTGAAGCAGGGCTTTAACTCAGATGTTGTTCGCCCTTTGTTCGCCATCGAAGACCCCGTATTGACCTATACGGTTCCGCCTTATCAGACCGCCGCTGGGTTCTGCGATACCATGATGCATTCTTTGGAGCGTTATTTTGGCGCCTCCGATTCGATGCAGCTCGCCGATGATTGGGCTTTGGATTTGGTCAAGAACGCGATGAAAGCGGGCGTGGCGGCTTTGAATGACCCCAATGACTATCAAGCCCGCGCCTCCTTGATGCTGGACTCTTCCCTTTCTCACAACGGCTATACAGGGATCGGGAAAAAATATTCTTTCGTCGTTCATCCCTTGGAGCACGCCCTCAGCGGATATCGGCCTGACATCACCCACGGGGCCGGAGTCGCTTTGCTTTTCCCGGCGTGGGCAAGCTATGTATACAAGCTCGCCTTAGGGAAATTCGCTCGCATGGGAAGGGCTTTGTTCAACTTAGAAGGCGACAGCGAAGAAGAAATGGCTATAATGGGTATCGCGGCGATGAAAGATTTCTTTCATTCCGTTGGCATGCCGGTTTCCTTCAAGGAGATTGGGATCGCCGAAAAAGACATAAAGCCTCTGTGCGATTTGGCTAGCGGTAACGGAACACGTGTGATTGGCTGTTACCCCCAATCACTGAATCGGCAGGACATCGAAGCGATTTATAGGAGCCTGCTCGATTAAGGAGGCTTTTCTTGCTTTATGAACAATCTTTTGAAGAAAAACGACTTCGCGACTTTCTTGGCTTACATCGCCATGTTCGCCATCGCGCTTTTGGTTGGTTTGCTCGTTGTCTCACCCACGATCAGATCGAGCAACGTAACTACGCCGGAAGCCGTGGTCATCGTGGTCATCTCGGTTTTGGTCGGCGTCATTTTCAACTCCGCCTGCCTTGAGCTTCTCCATCTTCTTGGCGCGGCTTCCGGCGGGTACAAGGTCCTAAGCGTTTGCATCCTCAGCATGACTTTTAAGAAGAGGAAAACCAAAAAAGACCGTTTCTTTACTTTCGCTTCCTTCGACGGGCTGACCGGCGAGACCAAAGTCGATCCCAAAGACGTCCAAAAATCCTCTCCCACGGGGATGATTCTCTTCCCAATGCTAGGATATTTGGTCGAAGTCATCGTTCTTCTGATTCTGGCTTCCCTTTTCCAAGCCATCACTTGGATCCCCGTCTCCGCCTACGTCATCCTCGCGATTGGCGGGATGATCTTCGTCTACAATTCCATCCCCGCCCATTTGGATTCGATCACCGATGGATACCTCCTTGTTCTTCTATCGAAGCCCATCAACCGGGTGGCGTACAATCAGATCCTTTTGGCGGAGCACAGCGAGAACAAAGAGGAAGCGCTGGCCAACCTACCCGTCTACCAAGAGCTGACGGATTTCACCGCGAGCCTTAACGTCATCGCCGCTTACCGCAAAGTCACCCAAGGGGATTTGGAAGGCGCCCTTTCCATCTTCTCGGCAATCGCCTCGGCGGAGAAAGGCGTTTCCAAAAACGCGGTTCAAGAAGCCTCCTGCCAAAAGCTGGCTTTGCTTCTTTTGATGGAAAGGCAGAAAGAAGCCAAAGACTATTACGAAGGCATGCCCGACGCGGAAAGAAGGTACATTGCCTCCCTTGCCAGCCTCCCCGCCCTCCGCTGCTATGCGCTCGTTTCTGGAATCTTCGAAGAAAGCGATACGGAGACCAGTTGGGCCTTCGACAAGGTGGAACGCCTCCAAAAGAAAGTCTCCGGGGTTGCTTTGGAAGGGGAAAACGTCTTGCTGAATTCCTCTTATTCCTTGCTGAAGAAAATGCATCCGGATTGGGATATCCAAGCCGATTTCATCGAGCATCAAGAAAAAGCCGACAAGCAATAGCCTGCCGGCTTCAGAAGCGCTTCGGCGCTTTTTTATTTGCCGCCGATCGACATCGATTTGATGCGCATCGAGGCAATGGAAATCGAATCCCCCGTCAAAAGGACGTCGGAGGCGAAGCCTTGGCAATCCAAGAACATTTTCAGAAGATTCCCAGACAAAGTGATGAGATTCAAGGGCTTGTCAAGCTTCCCGTCTTTGATCAAGAAGCCTTCCGCCTGGCAGGAGAAGTCCCCGGAATTGGCATTCATTCCGGTCTGAAGTCCGGCGACGTCGGTGATGTAGACGCCTTCTTTGATGTCGAAGATGAGCTCATCGAAGCTCTTTTTGCCCGGCTTGACAAAGACGTTGCCGAACGCGGTGCCGATCTTCCCGCCGCCCCAAAAGGCGTTTCCGGTTGTTTCGACCCCGTCTTTCTTCGCGGTTTCGCGATTGTAGAAATAAGTCATCAGCTTCCCGTTTTTGATCACGTCCTTATTCGTGCAGGCGACCCCTTCCCCATCGAAATAGGAGAAGTAGACGTTGCGGCATAGTGGCTTTTCCTGGATGCTGACTTTTGAAGAGGCGACCTTCTGCCCCAGCTTCCCTTCCAAGAAGGAGGAGTGGCGTTGGACGCTGTCGGCGACGCAGGCGCCCAAGAAATAATCGGTCAGATCCGCGGCGACGTCGGGGCAAAGGATGGTTGGGTATTTCCCCGATGCGCATTGGATGCCGCCGAATTTCCTGCTGGCCCCGGCGATGATCTTGCCGACGAATTTCGGCTCATCGAATTTGGCGAGGTCGTTATCGAGGAAGAATTCATAATTCGTTTTGGTTTCATCCCCTTGCCTCAGCACCGCCCCGCCGGTGATGGAGAAGTAGTTGCTCTTTTGCTTGAGCTTGAGCCCATAGGAATTGTGGAAGATGGTTTCGCTGGAAGACTCCTTGTAATTCACCCCATCCGCTTCGGTGACGCGCGGATCGGCGGCGTAGATGTCGTCTTCGACTTTCTTCAGCAAGGCGAGCTTCTCGCGGATGGGGGTTTCGTCCAAAGCTTTGGAGTAGACCGACCCTTTCTTATATTTCTTCGATCCCGGGAAAATGCCGACGGAGTCGCTTTTTTCGGAATAGGTCGCGTTTTCGATGATTTTGTCGATCAAATATTCGAAAGTGCCCGCGCCGAGCTTCTCCGTGGATGCAGACCCATATTTGCCGTTGTAGATGCCGCAGGCGCTGATGCTTTGGCTGGAGGTGACTTTGTAGGTGTCGATTTCGTGATGGAACAGGGAAATTGAGATGGAAGAAGCCTTCCCGACTAGGATTTGGCTTTCTGTGATCCCTTTCTCCTTGGCCAGTTCAAAGAAGCGGTTGAAGTTCATTCTAGTTTTCCTCCTCTCCCTCCGACGGTGATTTCTTTGATGCGGATCGTGGGCTGGCCGACGTTGACGGGGACCATCCCGGACAGCGAGCCGCAGTTTCCTTGGCCCAAATCGAGGTCATCGGCGACGCGGTCGATGTTCTCGAGCACTTCCTTTCCCGAGCCGATCAAAGTGCACCCTTTCACGGGTTCGCAGATCTTCCCGTCGCGGATGATGTAGGCTTCTGAAGCGGAGAAATTGAATTCCCCCGTCGTTGGCTCCACCGATCCCCCGCCGAAATTGGCCACATAGATGCCGAGCTTCGTGTCTTTGATGATGTCTTCCTTTTTGTCCTTCCCCGCGGCGATGTAGGTGTTGGACATGCGGGAAGTGGGGGCGAAGCGATAATTCTGCCTTCTGGAGCATCCATTCGCTTCCATCCCCAGCCTTCTTCCGTTGGCTTTGTCGACCAAGAATCCCATGCAGATCCCGTTTTTGATGAGGAGGTTCTTCTGGGTTGGATGGCCTTCGGAGTCGATGTTGTTGGAACCCCATTCGTTGGGCATGGTCCCATCGTCGTAGGCGGTTACCAAAGGGGAGGCGATTTGCTTGCCGATTGAGTCGGAGAAGACCGAAAGGTGCTTCGCCGTGGCGGTGGCTTCCAAAGAGTGCCCGCATGCCTCGTGGAAGATGACCCCGCCCCAACCATTGGCGATGACGACGGGGTAACGTCCGCTCGGGCATTCTTTTGCACCGAGCATCATAATGGCCTTTTCTCCGACTTCCTTCGCCTTTTGCTTATAAGGAAGGACGTTTTTGAACCACTCCCAGCCCGCGAAGCGCCCCGGGCCGGTGAAGGTGGACTCGATTTGGTTGTCCTCCCCGGCGGCGATGGCCACCATCGCCAAGCGCCCGCGTTCCTCGACGTTCTCGTATTGGCGCCCTATCTCCCCCTCCGCGTTGAAGATCTCGATTTTCTTTTGGCTGGAAGAGAGCGCGTCCTGGATGCGGACCAAGCGTTTGTCGACGGAGGCGGTCTCCGCGTAGCATTCCTTGAGGTAATCGATTTTTTCCTGCGTCGGAACGTCTTTGATGTGCGTTTGGATGGGGCTGATGTTCTTGACTCTTTGCTTTTTGATTTCCTTGACTGTGATGGCCCTTTCCCCTTGATAGCAAGAGGCCAAAGCCGAGGCAAGGCGCAGCATTGATTTCTTGCTGAGGTCGCTGGTGTAGCCATAAACCGAGCGCAGACCTTTCAAAATGCGTATGCCGGCCCCGTAGGATTGCCCGCTTTCGCAGGATTCGACTTTTCCGTTTTCCAACACGATGGATTCGCCGTCATTTTGCTCTAGGTAAATCTCCGCATAGTCCCCGCCGGTGGCAAGGGAAGCGTTCAAGACTTCCAGAGCGAGCTTTTTCGATATCATGCATTTCTCCTTTTCTAGCGCATAGAAGAGTATCACCGCGGGGGAAACCATCAAGGGTTTTCCTTCCGGAAAAGAGGCTATAATCCCTTCCATGGCAAAGCTTCTATATCAAGGGCATGCGTCCCTGCGCATCCAAACGGACGAGGCCAAGGTTATATACATCGATCCCTATGCAGGAGACGGCTATGATCTTCCCGCGGATTTGGTGCTCATCACCCATGAGCATTATGACCATAACGCGATCCATTTGGTCCCGTGCGGCGAAAGGACGATCGTGATTCGGGCCAAAGACGCGTTGAAGGGCGGGGTTTACCACGCCTTCTCTTACTTCGGCGTGGAAATCCAAGCCGTGCCCGCCGGGAACGCCAACCACGATCCCAAAGAATGCGTCGGATATCTGCTTTCCTTGGACGGGAAAACCATCTACGTCGCCGGGGATACCGATTATTTCCCCGCGATGGAGGACATCGGGAAGAAAGGCGTGGATTATTGCTTTCTGCCGATCGATGGAGTCTTCAATATGGGGCCGGAAGAGGCGACCCGCTGCGCGGAGATCATCAAACCCAAGCACCTGATCCCCTATCACATGCACCCCGGGATGCTTTTCGACATCAAACAGGACATGAAGGTCTCTTATCCGAATTCCCTTTTGGTCCGCCCCGGGCAGATCATCGAGCTTTGAGATTCGCCTTCGCCCCATTTCGCGCGCGTTCTTGCCTTAGGGCAAAACTTCGGCTTGCCCAAGGGGGCGAACCCGTGTATTCTTGCTATTGCGCAACGCGCGAACTCTCTGTGCGCCAATAAGGCGTACGGCGAAAGGAGTAAAGGACATGAAGAAAGACATCCATCCGGACTATCATCGTTGCAAAGTCACCTGCACCACCTGCGGAGCCACCTTCGAAACCGGTTCCACCGCCAAGGAAATCAAGGTCGACACCTGCTCGAACTGCCACCCCTTCTACACGGGCAAGCAAAGGTTCGTCCAAGCCGATGGCCGCATCGATCGCTTCAACAAGAAGCTCGCCAAAGCCCAAAACAACGGCAAGTAAGCCACCATTCGCAATCTTGGCCATCCTTCGGGGTGGCCTTTTGCTTTCGAAGCGGGGCAGCCCTGTCTTTGATGCGTTTCAATGGTAGAATAGCCGCGTCTACGTTGCCCTTAAGGGCAAAAAAGGAGTTCCCATGAGCAAGAAGTTCTACATCACGACCCCCATTTATTACCCAAGCGCCTCCCCCCATTTGGGGCATGCTTATTGCACGACGATGTGCGACATCATCGCCCGTGAGAAGAGGATGCGCGGATACGATGTTTTCTTTTTGACTGGGACGGACGAGCACGGCGAGAAGATCGAAGACAATGCGAAAGCCAAAGGGGTCACCCCCCAGGAATTCGTCGACGAGATCGTCAACGACAAATTCCTTCCGCTGTGGAAGGCCATGGAGATCTCCAACGACGATTTCATCCGCACGACTTCCCCCCGCCACGTGGAGACGGTTCAGAAAATCTTCTCCCGCATGCTGGCTCAGGATGACATCTATCTTTCGACCTACACGGGCTGGTACTGCGTGCATGAGGAAACGTATTGGACCGAAACCCAAGTCGGCCCCGAGCATCTATGCCCGGAATGCCATCGCCCGGTGGAGAAAAAGGACGAAGCGGCCTATTTCTTCCGCTGCTCCAAATATGTCGATAAGCTTCTTTCTCTTTACGATTCCAACCCCGAATTCATCACCCCTTCCTCGAAAAAGAATGAGATGGTGAACACTTTCATCAAGCCTGGGCTTCAGGATCTCTGCGTTTCCCGCACCTCCTTCGATTGGGGGATCCCGGTGAGGGAGAACCCCGGACATGTCGTCTACGTTTGGCTCGATGCTTTGACCAACTACATCACGGCGTTGGGATATTTGCAGGAAAACGATGAGAAATTCCAAGAGTTCTGGAACGACCCCTCCACTGAAATCGTGCATGTCATCGGGGCGGATATCACCCGCTTCCACACGATTTATTGGCCGATGTTCCTCGAGTCATTGGGGCTCCGCCAACCCAATCGCATCTTCGTCCATGGGCTATTGATGATGAAAGATGGGAAGATGTCCAAATCCAAAGGGAACGCGATTTCGGCTTATCCACTGATCGATCGTTATGGGGTCGATGCAGTTCGATATTACCTTCTTTCGGAAGTCCCCTTTGGGCAGGATGGGACCTTCACCCCGGAGCAATTCGTGATGAGGGTGAATCAGGATTTGGCCAATAACCTTGGCAACTTGCTCAATCGCACCGTGTCGATGATCCTCAAATACTTCGATGGGGTGATCCCCGCTTGGCAGGGGGATTTGACGGACCTTGACGAAGAGCTTTCCGCTTTGGTCGGCAAAACCAAAATCGCCTATGAATCCTATAACGATGATTTGAAGGTTTCGGAAGCTTACGTCGAGGTCATGAATCTCGTTTCCAGAGCCAACAAATACATTGAAGAGACCGCTCCTTGGGCCTTGGCGAAAGACCCCGGCAAAAAGAAAGAGCTGGAATCGGTCATGGCCCATTTGGCCCATGTCCTTTATAGCGCCGGCATGATGATGAAGCCGGTTCTGGTCCATAAGTCAGACGCCATCTTCGCCTCTTTAGGCTGCCAGGAAGAGGATAAGCAATACGAGAACATCTCCCGCCTCGGCTTCCTGGGCGGAAGGAAAGTCATCAAAGGCGAGCAGCTCTTCCCCCGTCTAGACGCGGAGAAAGAAATCCAAGCCATCGCGGACATGATGGCTGCTCCCAAGGAAAAGGCGGCCGCCTGATGAGACAGACCCACCCCAACGTTTTGGAAGGTGCCTGCGTTGATCTTTCTTATGAAGGGAAAGGCGTTTTCAAGTCGGGCAAGCAAGTCGTTTTCGTGGACGGGATGTTCCCTGGGGAAGAAGGGGAGATCCAAATCCTTTACAAAAGGGCAGGGGAACTGTTCGGGGAGGTGAAGTCCCTGAGCAAAGTCTCCCCGGAACGCGTTTCTCCCCGCTGCAAAATCTGCCATTCCTGCGGGGGGTGCTCCTTGCAGCAGCTTTCCTATAAAGCCCAGCTCGAATTCAAAACGAAAAAGGTCGAGGAGCAATTCCGCAAAGTCGGCCATATGGATGTGAAGGCCAATCCATGCATCGGCATGGATGAACCCTATTATTATCGAAACAAAATCCAGATGCCCTTCGGCAAAGACCGCCACGGCAACGTTTACTGCGGGTTCTATAAGCAAAACACCCACGTTTTGGTTCCGGTCGGAGAATGCTTCATCGAAGATAAACGCGCGGTTCCTATTCTTTCCGCCATCAAAAAGCTTTGCACGGCAATGCGGATTGAGCCTTATCAAGAAGACATGGGGCGAGGCATCCTCCGCCACGTGCTGATCCGTACCTCGCATTATAAAGACCAGATCATGGTCGTTTTGGTGACCACGGTGGATTCCTTCCCCGGCAGAGGGAATTTCGTCTCCGCGCTGACCAAGCAGTGCCCGGAAATCACCACGGTCGTTCAAAACATCAACTCGCGAGCGACGAATGTGATCCTGGGCGAAAAGGAACGCGTTTTATTTGGGAAGGGTTTCATTGAGGATTCCCTCTGCGGGCTTTCCTTCCGCATCTCAGCCAAGTCCTTTTACCAAACTAACCCCATCATCACGGAGAAGCTTTATTCCTATGCGATGCAGGCTGGCGGGCTTGGAAAAGAAGACGTTGTTTTCGACGCCTATTCCGGGATTGGAACGATAGGCTTGATTGCAGCGAAAAGCTGCAAGCAGGTCCTTTCCGTCGAACTCGTCCCTGCCGCGGTGAGGGACGGAATCCGGAATGCAAAAGCCAACAAAATCGATAATTTCTCCATGTATTGCGACGACGCCAGCTCGTTTATGGTTCGCATGGCCAAAACCAAAGAGAGGGTGGATGTTCTTTTTATGGATCCCCCCCGCAAAGGAGCGGATGAGCGTTTCTTAAAAGCTTTGGTAGCGCTCAAGCCGAACCGCGTCGTTTACGTTTCTTGCGACCCAAGCACATTAGCTAGGGACGTTGCCTACCTTCAAAAGAGCTACGAAGTTAAGGACGTTCAGCCTTTTGACATGTTTCCGCAAACTACGCATGTTGAGTGCATCACGTTGCTCTGTCGAAAGGACGTCAAAAACAGTTAAAAAAGGCTAAAAATCGAGAGTTTTGACCAATCCAAAAAGGTTGAGGCTCTTTTTTCTTTGCTGAAAATCCGCTCGGATTCTTCCGAAAACGAAGAAAAACGGCTTTTACTAGTATGGGGAAACATATCCACACCCCCAATGTCTTGTACAGGTAACTCGTATGCACACTTGGCTTTGCGGGAACATATCAAATAAGGCTTGTTTTTGATGAAAAATTAACTTAACATCTCTTTTAAAAGGAAAAATAGCTTTAGAAATGCAAATAAAAACTTTCGCAGAATCATTAGATAAATTTGACAGAGTGAAGATATTTTAGTATGATTAATTATGGAAGGATTGGTGTGCTTATGCAGTTGTCTTTTAATAAATTGTGGAAATTATTGATTGATAGAAATATGAAAAAGAAAGATCTTCAAAGAGTGGCTGGCATCAGTTCTGCTTCAATCGCTAAATTAGGAAAGAATGAACCTGTTAGTTTGGAGGTTTTGATGAAAATCTGCTACGTTCTCGATTGTAATTTTGGCGATATTGTAGATTTCGTTAAAAAATAGAGGTGTGAAATGAAAACTTTAAGAATAGGTACCGTTTTCAGCGGTATTGGCGCGCCTGAACAAGCTCTTTTTAGAATGGGAATAAAAACCCAAATTGTGTTCGCGTGTGATAACGGCGAGATTGAATTGAAAGAATCTGTAGAAGACATAAAGAAAATGATTGCTGGAAAGAGCGATAGCCAAAGCAATAAGATTATTAAAACTCTATATAAAAACACAAATAAAAAGAACTATGTTAAGCAAAGCTATTTTGCAAACTACGACATCAAAGAGAAAGACTGGTACGATGATATTAGATTTTTAAATGGTGAAAAATACGTAGATAAAATTGATTTGTTGGTGGGAGGAAGTCCTTGTCAAAGCTTTTCAATCATAGGGAAGAGAGCCGGATTGGAGGACACAAGAGGAACGTTGTTTTACGATTATGCTAGGTTGATAAATCAAACAAAGCCAAAAGTTTTTGTTTATGAAAATGTTCCAGGAATGCTAGTTCACGACCATGGCAATACATGGAAGGTTATATATTCAGTTTTTAAAAGCTTGGGATATAGCGTGTACAAAAGCGTCTTAAACGCTAAAGATTATGGTATTCCACAAAATAGAAAAAGGCTTTTCGTTGTCGGGTTCAAAGATACGTCAGCAAATTTCTCGTTTCCAAAAGAACAAGATTTAAATAAGACGATGTTTGACTATCTCGAAAAAGAAGTTGATGCAAAACATTACTTGGGTAAAAAGGGCTTCGAGTTTGTGACTAATCCTAAATACAGAAATAGAGCTAGAGTTAATTCGGATATTATCCAAACCGAGAAAGCGAATCAGCAGTTTAATTGGAATGGTGACTTTGTTTTTGAAACCTTAGACGAAATCAAAGAAAAAAGTAATTACGAACAAATCTTGGAAAGAGCATATGTTTCCAATTGGAATGGGGGGGAAGGTGTTATAAGGCAATTGTCTCATAGGGAATGCCTTAGATTAATGGGTTTCTCCGATTCTTTTAAAATCGTGGTTCCTAATGTTCCTGCTTATAGACAAGCAGGCAACTCAATTGTTGTCGATGTTCTTGTTGCTTTGTTTAACAGTATTTTTAAGGCGGTGAACATTTATGAAGATTAAAGTAGCAACTATATTTAGTGGCATTGGTGCAATTGAATTTGCCTTAAAAAGAATGCACATCGATCACGAATTGGTTTTTGCGTGTGATAATGGCGAACGAGATGTATCCTACGATATTGATAAAGAAAGAGAAGAAATAAAGAAATTGTCATCTAAAGACGAAAAAAGAAAGTATGTCGATGACCTTTATGATAAATTGACAACTAAAAAGAATTATGTCGAACAAAGCTATTTAGCAAACTACCACCAAATTACAAAAGATAAGTATTATCAGGATGTTGTTTTGCTGGATGGCAAAGATTATGAAAACGAGGTTGATTTATTTGTTGGTGGCAGCCCATGCCAAAGCTTTTCATCCGTCGGTTTCCAAGGAGGCCTCGAAGATGCTCGTGGTACTTTGTTTTATGAATTTGCGAGGCTTGTTCAAGAAATTCAACCCAAGGTTTTCATCTATGAGAATGTTAGAAATTTGCTGAAACATGATGGTGGAAAGACCTGGAAGGTAATAAAAGGTATTTTTGATCACTTGGGGTATGATTATAGGTACGACGTGTTAAATGCATCCGATTACGGTATACCGCAAACACGAAGAAGACTTTTCGTTGTTGGTTTTAGAAGAGATTTAGGAATTGATTTGAATCACGTTTTTATCTTTCCACCAGTAACTAAAGAACTTCGATACACAATGAAAGATTTTTCCATCAATAATTGTGATTTTGGTTTCATGTCGGCTAATCGACGAGGAGAAATTGTTATCAAGAAAAAGCCAGGCATGCCAGATCCAAAATATACTTTAAGCCCAAAGCTATATTCTTATGTTATGAAGACAGGAACGAAAGATTGGAAACAAAAAGTCGAGATAAACTTAGATATTGCGAGAACACTCCTCAAAACTATGGGGAATAGGCATAGAGCTGGCGTGGATAATTACGTCTCTTTCGATGGTACTGAGAATTTAGGAAGCGTTCGCATGCTAACCGAAAGAGAGGCCCATAGATTGATGGGATTTACAGATGATTATAAAATAGTCGTATCTAGAGCACAGGCATATAAACAGGCGGGCAACTCAATTGTTGTCGATGTCTTAATGTCCATTGTTCAATCGATTTTAAATACTGGCGTGTTTGATTAGGTTGAGGAGGAAGAGCAATGTTTGAATTAAATGCTGAAGAAAATATCTTAGAAGGAGTTTTACAGCTTAGTGATTGCGAGCGAAGCTTTATTGTGAAATGGCTTAGCGGTTCAAGCCAAGCAGCTTTTTATATTGGTGATGGTGACGATATAAAAGAAAAAGTATCACATTTCATAATCGATAAACGAAACGCGTTTATTGATTCGGCTTCCTTTAAAAAATACTTGAAAGAAATAAAGATGATAGTTGAAAAATATAGAAGCATGTATTATGGCCCATTTGACCGTTTCAATGATGTGTATAACCGCTATATAAATTCAACCAATAATATTCATGTTGTCCTCAGCTATGATTACGCTAGCAAAGATCGCTATGTACGAATTCTCAACGATAAAAAGGGAAAAGCTGAAAATGAACCGGTTTTTGGATTAAATGCACTTAGAAATGGCGATGATTTTAGAAACACTTTTGTTGGCTTAATTACCAAAGCCAGCATTATAAAAGAAAGAGAAGAGTATTTAATTAAAATTTCTGTCATTGAAAATTGGAGGGAGGAAATTATGAAAGCAAACAACAGTAAAGTTAATCTTGAAAGTATAGTGAAAATCTTTAACGACGAAATGGATGATTTGATTTCGAACGGTCATTCCAAGCAAGAAAGTGCTCAAGTGTTTGGCATTAAATTTGCCCCATTATTAAACGCAAATTCAAAAAAATTCACTGCTGATGATGTTTTGGGAGCTTCTAAGTTTTTAAATGATGGCTTAAGCGAATATCTCAAAAACGGAATGAAACTATCTCCTTCGGTTTTGTGGAATAGTGGCGTTGATAAAATCGAATGCAAAAAGTTTGATTTTGATTCTTCTAATATAAAAGATGGGAAAAATTTGATTGTTTATGGTACTCCAGGCTGCGGCAAATCATATTACGTTGAGCACGTGTTGCTAAATGGTTACAAGCCTGAAAACCGCATAAGAACAACCTTTTTTCAGGACTATACAAATACTGATTTTGTAGGACAGATTTTGCCTGTTGTAGATGAAAAAAAGAATGTCACATACGATTTTCATCCAGGACCGTTCACTCTTGCTTTGGAAAAAGCTATAGAATGTCCGAATGAGAAGGTTGCTTTAATTATAGAAGAGCTCAATAGGGGAAGTGCTGCAAGTATTTTCGGCGATATTTTTCAATTGTTGGATAGAAAGAATGGCGTCAGCGAATATGAGATAATAAACGTTAATATTATCAATTATTTGAATGATCAATTTGCTGGTAGGTATTCTTTTGATTCCGTCAAATTGCCTGGGAATTTGTCTATTTTTGCCACTATGAATACTTGTGACCAAAATGTTTTTACCTTAGATACCGCCTTTAAAAGAAGATGGGAATTTAAAAAAATAACAAATAAATTCAGCGATGATCATTCGTTTAGAAGAAAATTCATTCCTGGTGCAAACATTACTTGGGAAGAATTGGTTAATGATATTAACGAGTACATTTTATCTAATTCCGATGGTTTAAATAGTGAAGACAAGCAAATCGGTGTTTATTTCGTTGATCCAACCGGAATGAGAGATTCTATAAACGATCAAAGCGATGAAAAAGCGAGAGATGCATTCGCGTATAAAATATTTGAATACCTATGGGACGACGTTGCTAAGTTCCAAAGAGATAAGTGGTTTGGTGAAGATATCAAATCTCTTGATGAGTTGATAGAAAAGTATAAGGAAAAAGGAACTGACGTATTTAATGATGGCATCATTAAAAAACAATAAAAATTCGGCTGAAATTGATATCAGCTACCACAAAGTTACAAATAAAATTGATGATTCTTTTGTAGGAATAAAAATCAAGAGCAACAAAATAGATTTCTATTACCCCGAAACCTACCATTTTGATGATTCGTCCCTTGAAAAGTCTAGAAATGATGTTTTGGCAATTTTGCAAACCATCTCCATTGCTAAGACGCATTCTGATTCAAGATTTAAAGTAGAATCCTCTTTCTCTAACAATGAAGCCATTCCCTTACTTTCTTATTTATGGACAATAAAAGATTATTTGAAAAACGGTTTTTATGTTAATCGCGAGAAAGTTTTGAAGAAAAATCAAAGAGGGAAAGTTGACTGGAAAAGAACGATAAATGGGCAGCCCATTATTTCAGAGGGAAATGTCATATATTCCGATATTGTTGTTTCGGTAAAAAACAATCTTGATAATTTAATTGCTGAGATCCATAGATATTGTGTAAAGAAAAGCTTGGATATGTTGGGGTGGCTGTTTAGGATAAACAGCTCGTCTTTTATTCAAACAAAGCCATTTTACGGCTCGATAAAAAATCTATATATAGATGCTTTAAACAAGGAGCTAAATCAAACTTTTGACGATGAGAAAAAAGAGAGATTGGAGCATATGCTCGCCATTGTTGAAGGCCTAAGCGAAGAACAAAACACAAACGAATTAGTTTATGGTGTGGATTCGTATTCTTATATCTTTGAAAGAATGATAAATTCCATTTTTGGAAATAGAGATGCTTCAAAATTTAATCCAAGCGCTAATTGGCACTTGAAAAGTGATGGCTATGTTCCGTTTCCAAGTAGTGATTTGAGACCCGATACCATTTTAATTCATGACGGCATCGCCTATGTTTTAGACTCTAAATTTTACAGGTATGGACATACATTTGACAAAAAGGACTTACCTGAAACGTCGTCAATTCAAAAGCAAATAACATATGGCGACTTTATAAAAACAAGGAAACTTGGAAGCGATATTCAAAAAATCAGAAATGCTTTTATACTTCCTTACGATATGCAATCGACAAGAAATCCTTCGAATTTAAGCAAAAGAATAGAGTACATAGGATATTCAAAAACCGATTATAGGGAAGGCATTGATGATCATGAAATTGTTCATGCTTTTTTGATTGATTTGAAATATGTTGTAAACACTTGGAATAGAAAAAATCACGGCGATGATGTTCTTTCTTTGGTTAGACAAATTGAAGAAATACAAAGTACTCAAATCAAGTCCGAAAAAGCACGGGATTACGTCAAAACAGCAGAAAATATAAAAGAAACACAAACTTTCGATGGGGGGATTTCAAACTCCTTTTACGCGACCCTAACAAATGTCAGGTTAAAAGAATCGTTAGAAAATAAAGAGATTCTTTTTGTCGATGGCTTTTTTGTTATAAACGATAGGAAATACATTGATGTTTCTGATGGCAAAAAACATCTTAGCGAATATGCGTCGCGAAACATGAAGGAATGCTGTTTGGCTTTTGAAAATGTTGAAAGTCCAAACAATAATTTCCCGTTTGATTTTTGCAAAAACTGCCAAACTCTCGGCAATAGTAGGGCTAAGCAAATTAACAGCAAGGATTCGCATAATGATAGGATTTTTCTAAGAGCACAAGATGCCGATTTGGATAGAATCCTTGAAGATAATGAATCAGCATTAGAAACGAAGAAAAAAATAGCTGGCTCTTTTAGCTATGGACTCAAATTTCTAATGGATGAGCAAGAATTAAACCCCAATCGCTTGAACAAGTTGTCTCGAATTGACAACAAAAAAATATCAAAATTAATGGATGGCGAAGTGATGCCGAATTTGAAGGAAGCTGTAGCTTTGTGCGCAGCATTGGATTTACATCCTATTGTTGCGCATCAACTTCTAGCTAATGCCGGCTTTGATTTAAAAAGCGCCTATGATGAGCGAAATGCTTTTTACGATTTTCTAATCACATATTGTTCAGGCGAAGGTTTGTTTGACTGGACAGGCAAGATTGGTGCCATAAATAAACCGGAATGGCAAATTCCTTAAGATTATCTTGGAATTTTTTCCAAATTTTACATTGAATTAATAGTTCACAAATTGAGACCTTGTTTTCGTTAAAGAAGTAATTTAACGAAAATTGGGTCTTTTTTTCGTTTTTGCTGATTTTTTGATGTTTTTTTGCTTGGAAAAATTTCCAAAGGCGAATTTTTAGCCTTGATAAGATGGGGTGCTTTCAGAAATAACAAAAAATATTGTATGTATTCCTGAACCCGAAAATTTAGAAAGGAGGCTTTCAATTATGTGGACCGACATCAAAACCCCTGAAGGAAAACTGTTGTGTCGAATCAACTTTCAGGAACGACTTGTTGAATGCGCCAAAGGAATTTGGATTGTGACCGTGAATATGGACACAAAGCAAGTCTTAAAACAAAGAAGAGCGTAACAAACACGCTCAAAAACAAAAACAAGAAGAGATCTCAGATGAACGAAAGATGAACAGCAGATCTTGACCAAGACAACAAATGAAAGTCTTGGTCATCGTCTATGTTCATTTTTTTCTTTGCCCTTTTTACAGGCACAGGCGACTTCTTCCCAAAAGGCGAAAAACCAAAGCAGGATTGAAGTCATAACTAGATCTCTAGGTAACTAGTAACTCACTTACTAACACGACGTGTGTTTGTAATTACTCAATATCAAAGACAGTTCATTAAGCATTACTAGTAATCACTGAATGGCACCTAGCCATGGCTTCCAATCCTCAAGCAAAGAGGAGGAATTAACCATGGCTACTAAGATTTTTGTTAACTTTGCTTTCACGAACAAGAAAGGCGAGAAGAAGAACGTCCACTTCCCAATGGACAAACAGTCGTATGACGCTTACCACGATCCTTCGGTCCCGGCCGAATGGACCGAAAAGATGATGCTCATCGAGTACAAAGAATACTGCGATGAGAAAAAACATGAACGAAGAATGGCAAGATTCCCAGTCGACGATGAGGGCAGGGAAATTGACATTCCCGATCCTGACTCCATGTACCTTGCCGAAAAAATAGCATCTGAAATCGATGAAAGCAACAAAAGGTCGGCGATGCTGGAAATCTTGACGATGCTTCCGCCAAAACAAAGAGAAGCTTTTTCAAAAGCTCGACTCCAGGGAATGAAATCGATAGATGCGGCAAAAGAAATGGGGATAGCAAAAAACACCTTTTCGGAGCACCTCAGCAAAGCTGAGAAAGCAATCGAAGAAATCATCGGCAAAAAAATATTTTAAGAAATTTCGCAAAAGACCCGAACTTTTAGGGGGCGAAAAAGCCTATTAGGTGAGGGCAGAAAAGCTCTCACCGCTTGAATAGGCGGCAAAGCGAATCAACAGGAGGTAAAAACCATGAAAGATTCAAAATTCAGTTACACAGCAGTCAGGATTTACAGTCAGGATTTGACCAAGAGCCTTGATGAAGCATTTAAACGCACGGAGACCTCATTTGCATCCAATCGTTCCGCTTTCCTTGTCCATTTGATTGAACTTGGACTTGGCGTTTATATGAGCGAATTGCAGGTGAAACGGCTCAATCCAATTGAGGCTACCCCGTTCCAAATCCCTACCGACATCGAGGATCTTTCCGAGATGCTAGACCAGTACATCATCTACTCTAGGGAAAGCAACGAGAAGTCGGAAGAGAAGCTTGAAATTTGCGAAGGGTTGGCTGCTGCCATCTTCAACATCCTTCTTGACTCCCTTGAAGGCAAGTTCGTCGACAAGGAAGCCGCCGATGCCGGCAAATACGACAATGTGCCTGAGAGATTCAAAAAAGGAAACGGCAAAGCCTGATGCCTAAAGTCGTATTCAGGATCCGTTACTACCGTCCGGAGGACGCCGAGCTCGACGCAACGAACAAGCAAAATCTAAGAAGGATAGCCAACCGCAATTATTATTCGTCCAATCAAAGCGATGGTCAGGATTACCTGAATTACATCGAAGATGGAATCAAGCAGTCAGGCGAGTTCGACTATCTCGACTATGTAGGCGTTCACGAGAAGTCAATCGGCGCCTTCGACGCTAACGGAATCCTGGATGCCGACGGCAAAAAGAAACTCAGGGAAGAACTCAGGAAGACGAAATCGGTCATCTGGGACTGCGTCATATCCCCGGAAGAGGAACTCAGCAAAAAGAGGCTCCAAACCTATGAGGACGCCAAGGCCCTCATCGAAAAATGTCTCCCTAGATTCCTGATGGAAAACGGGATTGACTACGAGAACATCCATTGGTACGGAGGGCTTCACAAGAACACCGACAACAATCATATCCACCTGTCGTTCTACGAGCTTGAGCCAAGATTCAGTAGAAAGGAGAAGAAAGGCATATTCTTCCATAGAGGATTGATTACCAAACGCTCGATAAACGACATGCGTGTCCATATCGAGGAAGAGCTTGGTAGCAACGAATTCTTCTTCGGCCAATATCAGCGAAAGACGCTTAACGGTGTAGATGAGATGCTAAAGAGGCAGGACGCTGACGCTTGGAAAGAGAAACGGATGAAAGAAAAGCTGGCGGAGCTCTATAAACTGCTTCCCAAAGGAAAAGCGAATTACATGAGTCTTTCGATGCAGGAACTCAGGCTTCTCATTGACGAGATAGGAATGCTCATCATAGGGCAGAATCCCGATCTGGAGAACCAGTACTTCGGCATGAAGCAGGAACTGAAAAGGCATGACGAATGCCTAAGGGAGATATGTGAATCGCAAAACGTCGATTCAGAGAGATTCATGCTGAGCGAGAAATTTACGTCCGATTTCAAAAGAAGGCTTGGGAACAAGGTGATCGACTATGCCAAGAAATACGAATGGCAGGTCAACTACGAAGGCATGTGCTATGAAAGCCAAAGGAAGCAAAGAAACATCGCCAAAAGAAGAAGGACGTTGCTTCTCAAAAGCACGGCGAATCTCACAAGGCTGGTCGATAAAGAAGCGGTGGACGTCTTCGAGGAATTTGAGGCGCGACTAAGGAAAGCCGAGCACGACAGGCTCGTGGAGGAGGGAGAGATTGAATTGGAATAAAAAGATCTGGGACGTGTTGCTGATAGCGATCGTATCCGTTGTAGGAAGTTATCTGTTTGGTTTCTTTCTTGCCTGCTTCGTCGGAAATCACTTCAGATTCGGCCTGTCCATAAGGTATCTCACGGATGGGAGGACATTCCTTTTCATGGGTCTGATTCTGATGCTTGAGGTCATCGCCTTGCTTCTTTACTACTATTCGCATTATTGGCTTTTGAACTCAAAGAACATCATCAAAGGGAAGAAGGGAGACCTTCATCTAGATGCCAACGTGGAAAGCTCAAGCTTCCAGACGGATGAGGAAATCAAAAAGAACTTCAAGGTCATCGATTTCGATGATCTCAAGAATATGGATATCACTGGCTCCGTCATCAAAGCGGAAGAAAAGGACGGAAAACTTAAGGTCGCATTCACTAAGCCGGCACATGCCCTGATCATCGGGACGACAGGCTCCGGCAAAACGACGACATACGTCAATCCGACGATACAAATCCTATCTGAAACGAAGACGAAGCCATCGATGTTCATTTCCGACCCGAAAGGAGAACTCTATGCCGACCACACAAAGCGACTTGAGGAACAGGGGTATGAAGTGAAGGTGCTCGATTTGAGAAACCCATACAACTCCATTCGATGGAATCCTTTGGAAAGAGCCTACACGTTCTACCAAAGGATGATCCATCTTGAAGAAGAAATCATAGAAGACGAAGAGCATGGCTGTTACCTGTTCGAAGGGATTCCTTATTACGAGCCAACGGAGCTGGAGTCCGCCATTCAGGTCAAGAAACAGCAGCTATACGATGTCGTCTATGAGGATTTGCATGACATCACGACGACGCTGTGCCCGATAGAGAACAAAAACGAGCCAATGTGGGAGAGTGGGGCCAAGAACTTCATTCTGGCAATCGCCCTTGCGATGCTGGAGGATTCCGAGAAGCCTGAGCTTGGCCTTACGAAAGACAAGTTCAACTTCTATTCGATAACAAAGGTCGCAACGAGGACCGACAACGACTGCGAGGAACTAATAAGCTATTTCAAAAACCGCAGCCCGCTTTCCAAGGCCGTCAGCCTTTCGAAGCAGGTGCTTGATGCATCCGACAAGACGAGAGGTTCCTATCTTTCCACGACGTTTGACAAGCTATCAATGTTCAGCGACCTCAGCCTATGTGCCTTGACCAGCGAAAACGAGATTGAATTCGGCTCCATGGGCGAAAAGCCGATTGCGCTTTTCCTCCAGATTCCGGATGAGAAGGAAACCAGGCATACCTTGGCTTCCATGGTAGTGCTGCAGGCCTACAAGGAGCTTGTTGCCAAGGCCAATTCCTATGAGAGCCTATCTCTTCCTAGGCCGGTCTACTTCATTTTGGACGAATTCGGGAACCTTCCGAAGGTCCATAAGCTGGAACAGATGATCACCGTTGGAAGAAGCAGGAACATCTGGATGAACCTTGTCGTTCAAAGCTATTCGCAGCTCAGCAAGGTCTACGACGAGAAAAGCGCGGACATCATCAAGAGCAACTGCAATATCCAGGTCTTCATCGGGACGACCGACTACAAGACCATCGAGGAGTTCTCCAAGCGATGTGGCAACTTCGCTATGATCCAGCGCTCCGTTGGATTCAATTCGGCAAATGGGGCGGACATCAACTCTCATTCCAACATCAAGGAAAGGCCACTTATCTACCCATCGGAGCTTCAGCGTCTGAACAACGGCCAGGATATGGGTAACGCAATCGTGACTGTGTTCGGATACAACCCGATTAGATCGAAATTCACGCCTAGTTTCGAATGCTCATTTTATAGCTTGGAAAAGACAAATCAGAAACTGAGGACGGCAAGATTCTTCGATGAGAGAAAGGCTTTCTATGACATGGGAGCGAGAAACCGGATGTTTGACGCTCCACCAAAGAAAAAGCCAGGCGGAATCAGTCCAAATGTGGAATCTACAAAGAAGCAAAAACCAAGAAGAATCATGCTGGATCAGCTGCGTGCAATGATGATGTCGAACCTTGGACCGGTCATTTCGGAAAAGCAGATGAGGGAGATGACAAGTCTCACCTTGGACGGACAGCTAAGCCTTGTACTCGACAAACTCATTGCATTGGAAAAGCAATTCAGGGATTCAGGCAATCCAATGGATGCCGATATCATCGCCAAGCTGATACCCCGCTACAAGAACTACATCTATGAGCTCGAAGCTCATGAGGAGAAGGAGGAAACAAAAATCAATGATTAGCAGAAAGAAAAGAAAATTCACTCTTTTGTGCCTTTCGACGGCAGCCATCATCGGGTGTGTCGGAGCCGTCAAACCGAATACGTCTTTTAATCAACCAGTCAAAGCATATGCCGCCAGTACCGGAAACTGGTACATCCAGAACATCTACGCGAAGGAGGAAACGACCCATGGTGTCTATTTCAGCGCCCTTCAAAACCAGACGGGATACGAATCCAGCGAATATTTCTCTACCGGAATCAAGGTTTACTCCAAGGACAACACGGGGGCTACCTACGGGTCTAGCAGCCTGAAGGTCTCGAGCAATCAGTTCTACATCGATTTCGGTGAGGCCAGCACCCCAAAATACGGCTCTTACTCTAATAATCAGTCCCGATTCGATGTGAAATGGCGCTTTTCCGTCAGCAAAAACGGGGTCACTAGTTTCTACGAGGACTTTTCCGTTGATGATCTATTTGACGCATCCGTCAAAACGAAATATGCCGTCTACTCCGGATATGGCGTCTCCACGAAGAGAACCATCATCGCAGATGATTCGTCAAACATCGCGGATGCCCAGGTCAATCCAAGATATTTCGGCAAAAGAACACTCAATTTGGCGGATGGGGAATACTCCGTCAAAATCGACAGGGAATACTATTGGATCAAATCGGACGGAACGGTCGTTTACCATTCGACATCCAAGATGGAGGTGAATCTCATCGTCGATGGTACTTTGCCATCTGTCAGGATGACTGATTCCAGCGGGAAAGCCGTTCAGAATGGCGGGTTCGTCAACAGAAATGTGACCGTCACCGCCAAAGACGACCATTTGAGCGGCCTTTACTATAAAGAGCCTGGTGCTTCTTCTTACCGTGGAACCAGCGGTACCTATACAACCAAAGGCAAGGACGGTTGGTATTACTTCTACGCAAAGGACTTCGTCGACAGCGAGACGGACGTCTATTCCTTTTACCTTGATACAACCCTTCCTGTGGGAAGCGTCTCATCCGATGGGAAACAGGTGGCTAACGGAAGCTATATCTCGAATTCCTTTGCCTATACCGCCTCAGATTTTGGGTCGGGGATCAACAAGGCTTACTGTAAATCTCCGATAAGTGGGACATTTATAGAATATGCCTTGGGAAGCATTATCCCATCCACGGCAGGGGACGGGTGGTACGAGTTTTATTCCACGGACAAGGCTGGGAACGCATCGAACCATTTCAAGGTTTACTTGGAGACGTCAAAGCCTGTGTTTACCCTATACCGAAACGGAGTCGCGTCCTTTTCTTCTCTGATGGAAAATGGAAAGGAATATGATACTGGAATCTATTTCAACCGAAGCGATATTTTGAAAATCGGCTGCGTGACATCCAGCGGCGTTGTCTCCTCTAATTACCAGGTGAATGTGGATTACAAAATTTCTGATGAAAGCAGCAAGACCATCTCAATCAACGTGAAAACGGCAACCGGCATCGCTTCTAAATTCATTTGTCGCGTCATCGACGACAAGCCATATCTCACTATTGGCGGCAAACGATACGAAGACGGTTCCGTGCTTTATTTCAACAAGGACGTTATCGCCGGTTTCTCTCCCGATTCCATTCAAAAAGGAGATTCAGAAACAGGCGTTACCATCAACGGCGTCTTTTCTTCCTATTCGGCCATCCAAACCAAGGAACTAACCGTGGAAGAAGGAAAGACAAATTCCTATTCCATCTCCATGAACGATAGGGCCGGAAACGTCTCGAAGTTCACCATCATCATCGACAAGGAGAGCCCAAGCGCCAAATGGGTTGATGAAGAAGGAAATTTGATTGCGAATAATGGGTTCACCAATAAAAATGTCAATCTCGATTACGAAGAAGGCTCCTCGGCAATCTATTCCTATAATGGAAACGAATATCAGGCTTACCCGAAAGGCACTGTTTTTTCTAAAGAAGGCAATTACATTGTTGTTCTAACCGATAAAGCAGGGAATAAATCGACTTATTCTTTGACCATAGATAAGACGGAACCCATTGGGAAACTCTATTCTGACTATGAGGAAGTTGAAGATAACAGCTCGACGAACGGGAAGGTTTACTTCACCTGGGACGAAGATTGCGTAGCAACCATCAACGGGATTCCTTATAGCAAAAACAAAGTTATTTCCGAGGAAGGCGAATATGAATTCGTCCTTACCGATAAGGCAGGGAATAGCTCCAGCTACCATGTCGAGATCGATTTGACCGGGCCAAGCTTCAATAAGGATGTTTTGGAGAACAGGAAGAATCATCTCGTTTCTTCTTGGTACAACGTTGAATTCGACGGGAAGGTGAGCTCGTTTGCAGCCTATGAGGAAGCTTTGGATTACGCTTCTGGACTCGAATATCAGAAATACGTCACCCAACTGGAACTTGACGACGTGAAAAAATTCACCCAAACGAACCTCGTTGCAAGCGGAAGCGTCCATGTAGGAACTTATTATCGCTACAAGTCTGTTTCCTCCGAAGAGAACGAGCTTTATTACTTCGATGAAGAAGGGCTCATGGATGCCGTTAGATTTTATGCTAAATCCCACATCTCCTGGTTAAATTATTTTGATTTAGATAAGAGCGATTATGGCGAAATCGCTGCAGATTCCATGTATTCCGACGCCTTTGAAAATGATGGGGCAGAGTATCCGTTGTTGAATGGCTATGCCTTCAAAAAAGAGGATTCCGTCCAAATTGAAGCAAGGCTGAAAGGAGAAAAAGACTGGCATACGTCAATGAAGCAGTGCCGTTCGAGGTGCAATTCACTAAGACTGGCGTATACGAAATCAAAGAAACGGATGCCGCCGGCAATGAGACCGTTTATGAGGCGTTCTTGGATCTTTCCTCTCCCGATATCCAGATTGATACCGAAATCTTCGGGGAGGGTGGTAAAAGTCGCCAAACCATTGGGGCAAAAGACACTGCCGACGTATCCGCCTATTACTACAAATCCTTCTCAATTAAGGAAATCATCGATAACGATCCCTATGCCATGGTTGCCGTCAGCTACAAGGGAAAGAAGTCTTATTACCAAAAAGGCGATTCCATCCCACCTTTGACGGAAGGAGGGGAATACGAGGTTGAGGTCTACGACCGACTCAGAAACTCTTATTCCTTCAAGGTCTACATTGTGGGCAAGGAACCCGAAGTGTCTTTCAAAAACAATTCGGACAACACCGCTTTCAGCGTGGATGTGTCCTTAGATCAGAAGTTCGATGCCATCGTCTCCTTGGAAATCTTCAAAGACGATAAGAAACTTGACAGCGTATCGCCTGATATCACCCACTATGACTTTGACAAGGGCGGAACCTACAAAGTCATCATCAAGGATAATTTCGGCAGGGTTGTTGAGAAGACCTACCAATTCGACAAAGCTCTTCCAAAAGGAAACCTCAGTGTCGAAAACGGAAGCAAAACGAGGAAGAACGTGGATTTCAACTTTGATTCCTCAAAATATTTTGCTGAGGTCTATAAAGACGGATCCCTTGTCGAAAAGAACGTTGATGGCCATGTCTCCTATTCCGAAGATGGAAAATATTCCATCAAGCTTATCAACAACGGGGATTTGGACAATTTCAGTTCTTACTCCTTTGAAATCGATAACAAAGCACCTTCCATTTTCATCGACGGGGCAAAGGGCAATGGTAAAACAAATAACGATGTAAGCGTCTCTTGGGATGACAAGGATGTCGTCGATGCGACTTATTCAATCAATGGCGGAGAGAAGATTGAATTTGAAAAAGAAACCATTTTCTCCGAAGAAGGAACTTATGTCGTCAAGGTGAAGGATGATCTTGGAAACGAGAGCATCGTCACCTTCGTTATCGATAAGACGCTGGATTATTCCGTCAACGATGCCAAAGGCGAACTCCCAAAAGGGAAAGACGCCACAACGAATCAAGATGTCACCATTGCCAACCATGAGGATTTGAACATATCTGTCACCAAAGATGGAAAGAATTATTCCTATTCTTTCGGAGATGCCTTGACGGAAGAGGGAACTTACCGCATCGAAATCAGCGATGAACTTGGAAACAGAGAATCCTTCCAAATCACCATCGACAAATCCGTCCGTTATTCTTCCAACGTCAAAGACGGAGATAGGACAAACGACGACGTCTCTTTTTCCTCCGATGAAAAGGCGACCGTTATCGTCACCAAAGACGGAAACGCCTATTCCTATGAGCTTGGCGGCGTGATTAAGGAAGAAGGGGAATACGTCGTGAGGATTTACGATTCCTATGGCAACGAGGAGACAATCCGCTTCGCCATCGACAAATCCGTCGATGCCTCTGCCAACGTAGAAAATGGCTCTTCGACCAATTCCGATGTGACTGTTTCAGCCGACGAGGAAGTCAGCGTTGTCGCCAAGAAAGACGGTGAGGAATTCGACTACAAATTAGGAGACAAACTAACCGAAGACGGAAATTACGAAATCGTCTTGAGAGACTCTCTCGGCAATGAGGAGACCATATCCTTCACCATCGATAAGACCGCTCCCGAAATCACCATTTCCGGGATTGATGATGGCGGGAAAGGCGACTCCAGGGTAACCCTTTCGGACATGACCGAAGAAGGGGAAATCCACGTCTACAAAGACGGACAGGAAATCGAGTATCGACTCGGCGATGAGCTCTTCGAATACGGGAAATACGAAGTCATCGTCAAGGACAAACTCGGCAATTCGAGAACCTACTCCTTCGAACTATGTTTCCAAGCCAATGGGGCTGTTATCGCCTTGATTGGGGTAGGAATCGCCCTCATTGCAGGCGCAGTCGTCTTAGTCGTGATGAAGAAGAAAAGGGTCTTCAAGAAGTAGGAGGGAAGGATAAAAACACAAATTTTTGTAAACAAGATAAGACGGGCCACAATCTGCCACAGCCAATGGCTTTGGTGTTGCCCGTCAGGGTCTTGTGACTGGGATACCCAGCTCACGTTTTAACGGAAAAAGAAGGAGGAAAAACACACATGAACCGAATGCTATCAGTCGATCTTAACCCCATCATTCAGCCGATTCTCGAAATCCTAGATGCCATTCTTTGGCCGGCAATCGCCATCGTCGTTGCGGTGGGAACCATCTATTGCATCGTCTTGGGCGTCAAAATCGCCAAGTCGGATGAGCAAAATTCCAGGGAGAAGGCGAAGAAGGATCTCATCGGAGCCATCATTGGCTTCGTCATCATCTTCGTTCTCATAGTCGCTTTGAAGATTGCCGTGCCCATCCTTGAGGAATGGGTCAAGTCACAAGTCTAAAAGAATTAGGAAAGGAGGTGAGGGTCTATGCTGCTTGAGGATCTAATGAATGCCATCGCCGACTTCTTCTTCGGCATCCTTTACCGCTGTTTCGCCGGGATATGCGTGCTGATCGATTTCATCAAATCCATTTTCTACAAGCTGTGCGGCATCGACACTGTGAGCATCAACGGGGAAGACACCGACCTCCTTTCCACCCTTATGAACTCCTACGAAATCAGAAGGACGTTTTTGATCATCACGGTGATAGGAACGATTCTCCTGGTCGTGTTCACCATGGTTGCCATCGTGCGTTCCTGCTATCAAGAAAAGCAGAACTGGAAGACTGTGATGTCAAAGAACCTTCAAAGTTTCGTCATCATGATCATCATACCTTTCACCATATTGTCCGGGATTCTTCTGACGAACGTCGTCATGACCTCCATCAATCAAGCGATGCAAGGAAATTTCGATGGAACAAACGGAACAATAGGCGGCCAGTTTCTGGTCACAATAGGGAACGATGCGTACAACGGGGATGCTTCTCAAAGAAAATATGTCGAGCAGATGTTTATAAGCGGGAAGCTGGATTACTCGAACCTCGCCACCGTGAAGCAGTATTACGACATCGGGGAATGTAACTACGTCATCGGCCTTTTGGGCTCTATCGTGATACTAGTGATGTTCGTGCTGTCGAGCCTCACCTTTGTTCAAAGGATTTTTGACATAGTTCTTCTTTATCTCATCTCACCGATATCCACGGCCACGATTCCACTCGATGAAGGGAATAGATTCAAGGTTTGGAAGGATATGCTGATCTCCAAGATACTGTCAGCCTATGGCGTGATTCTCGTGATGAATCTGTTCTTCCTCATCATACCGATTGTGTATCAAATTGATTTCTTCCATGACGGATTCCAAAACGGTGTGGTCTACATCCTGTTCCTCATCGGCGGAAGCTTCGCCGTAACGAAAGCATCGAGACTCATCTCCCAACTTACGGGAGGGCAGTCAAGCGGTGGAGAAATGGCAAGCATGATCTACAACATCCGCTCCGCGATGGCCTTCTCAAAGGCAGCCAAGACAATGATTGGCGGCGGAGCCATGTCACTTATCGCTGGATCCGATTATAAAGCGATGAGGCAAAAGAAGAAATCCAAAGGGGAAGCCTTTAAAGCATCGCTTCATTCCACCAGAAACCAAAGGGTCGTGAAGGATGGCGTAAAGAAAAGCAGGGCGAAGCAAATTGCCGCCATGCCTCTCAGACTTGCGACGATGCCAGCTGGTATGATCCATGACCTCTCTAGGGGAGGCTTGATACAAGTGGGCAAGAACTTCGTCCCAAGATTGAGGAATGCGTTCACGGGAGATACTTTGACGAATAGGGCCGACGTGAAGCAGAAAAAGAAACCAAAAGGGGAAGAAAAGCCGAAAGAAGAAGGCCAAAACAACAATGGGAAAACGGAAGAAAAAGAGAACAAGAGCATGGAATCCGATAGGGAAAATGCAAATTTGAAGGAGGAAAAGAAAGACGATGAGAATCATACCTAAGACATCAAAAGTGAAGATGACCTTCTATAGGAACTTCACCATTGCCGACATCTCCGTCGGCCTTTTCTTCTTATTCGTTTTGGCCATCACTCTTTCAACGAATTTGTCTTTCCGTTTTTTCCTTGCGATAGGTGAATTCTGCCTCGCCGTGCCTTTTTTCGTCTCAATCAACGGGGAAAGGCTTTATCAATGCGTCGGATACCTTTTCAAATATGTCGCTAGCAGGAAAAAATATAGAAAAGGCTCGAAGAACCCTAATTCCGATATGGACGCCATCGTTCCCTATCGGAAGATAGACGACGGTTTTATCGTCAATGGGGACGGAACCTATGTCGGCGTTCTCGCGATAAGCCCAATCGATTTCAGGATGATATCCCGGGATGACCAAGACGGCATGATAGATAGTGTTCTCTCAAGAGCAATCAATTCGATATCGCCATTAGACGAATGGTCTCTCGTGAAGCTCGAAAGGCCACTGAATCTAAATGAGAATCTTAAGGATGAATTGGAAAGAATCCAGAAGCTTCTAGAAGCTAAGATGAACGGGCAAATGACGGAAAGGGAGTATCAATCCAGGGTCGATCTCGTTCAGTCTAGAATAGAACTCATCGACTCCATGAACAGCGATGCCGAAATCTTCTACAGCCATTATTACCTATGCTTGGTATCGCGCTCAAAAAATGACGCCGAATCCACTTTGGATAGAGCTAAATCCATCTTGGATTCGGGAGGTTTACCTGCAAGGAGATTAGGGGATGAAGAATTGGTTTCTTTCCTTTCTGCCGGCTTTGATCCATATGGGGAAAAGATTGATATCGATAATGTTAAGTTTTCTCTTATGAGGGCAAAGCAAAACGAGGAATCACTATCGCACATCGTCCTCAACGATTATCCGCTTAAGGTGAATAACGGGTGGGGAGAAGGACTTTTCGATATGGAAAACACCAAGGTGGTGATGAGAATCAAGCCGGTGGAAAAGGCGAAAGCGGTGAAGAGGATCGATAGTGCAATCCTTGAAATCCAGACGGGCGCCGGTTCCTATAAGGCCAGCGATGCCCTCGACAAAGAGTTCCATTTGGATTCCCTCCAGGATTTGCTGGAAGGCGTTCAAAATGAGAATGAGACGTTATTCGATATGACCGTCATAATCGCCGTTTATGACAAATCGGGTGAGAGCAAAAACAGGAAAGCCGTCAAGGCGAAGCTTAGGGACATGGGCTTTGGCTACACCGAGATGCTTGGAAGGCAAAACGATGCCTACGTGACGTCGATGCTTTCATCCATCGACAAAGTAAAGATTAGCCGTGGAATCCAAACGTCTTCCATCGCCGCTTGCTTTCCTTTTGTTTCGAATTCCATCGTGGACAAAAGCGGATTGCTGATTGGCGAGAATAGGCTCCCTGTGTTTTTGGATTTCTTTAAGAGGGACAGCGAATTCGTCAATTCGAACATGGTCATTATGGGAAAGCCGGGTTCCGGGAAGTCCTATGCTGCTAAGACGATCATCTCTTCCTTGGCGAGCGATGACTGCAGAGCGTTCGTACTGGACCCCGAAAACGAGTATGGAAGGCTGGCTGAAAATCTAGGTGGAGCTTCTATCGACGTGTCTTCTTCAAACCATGGGATGATCAACCCCTTTGAGGTGATACTCGGAATCGACGACAATGAGAATTCATTCTATTCGCATTTGCAGTTTCTGGAGGAGTTCTACCGCCTGATTCTCAGAGGAATCAACGCGGATTCCCTTGAGCTTCTTAACAAAATCACCCAAGAACTGTACAAACGAAAAGGAATCGGGTCAGAATCAGATTTCAAAAAGCTTACGCCTACAGACTATCCGACTTTCGATGAATTGGGAGAATTGGTCAGATGCAAAATTCATGAGGAAAAGGATGAATACAACCGCTCTTGCTTGAAAGTGATCGAGAATTACATATCCAAGTTCCTCACAGGAGGAAGAAACTCCAATCTATGGAACGGACATACTTCCTTCTCGCCGAAAGAACAATTCCTTTCCTTCAATTTCCAAAGGCTTTTGGCGAATAAAAACGATACGACCGCCAACGCCCAGATGCTTCTCATATTGAAATGGGTCGAGAATGAGGTCATGAAGAACAGGGATATAAACATCAGAAGTGGAAAGAAAAGAAGGATCGTCGTCGCCATAGACGAAGCGCATTTGTTTATCGATGACAAATATCCGATAGCTTTGGACTTCATGTACCAGCTTGCAAAGAGAATTCGAAAATACGATGGCATGCTTATCATCATCACCCAGAACGTGAAGGATTTCGCTACAAGCCCAGAGACGATAAGGAAATCCAGCGCCATCATCAACGTCTCCCAGTATTCCATGATCTTCTCCCTTTCACCGAATGACATGACCGAGCTTTGCACCCTGTATCAAAATGCTGGCTGCATCAATGAATCGGAGAAGGATGTCATTATTCACAATCCTAGGGGAAGGGTATTCCTCGTTTCCTCTCCAAGCAAAAGAAGCTGCTTCGAT